>ENA-OPCN01000015-OPCN01000015.1-human-gut-metagenome-genome-assembly--contig:-NODE-15-length-160710-cov-13.159460_pt1 | contig 160710 bp, 145 predicted proteins | sample MGYA00241567_ERZ501485 | MGnify/ENA primary metagenome ERZ501485 (study PRJEB25962, sample SAMEA2042579) | human gut metagenome | biome: human gut; feature: human-associated habitat; material...
TTGCATGTGTTAAGCACGCCGCCAGCGTTCATCCTGAGCCAGGATCAAACTCTCTAAAAATAGTTGTCCGACTCTGATGAGCTAGCTTCTTTTACTAAGTTCATCCGTCTACGTTATTGTGTGCAATTCTTGATTACACTGAATGTTGAAAATCTTTGAAATTTTCAGGGTTGTTTCACTGTTTGATTATCAAGGTTCTTGTTTGCTGTTCGTCTGTATCTCTCAGCGACAGCTTAATTAATATATCACATCGTCATTTGTTTGTCAACAACTTTTTAAAACTTTTTTAAAAGTTTTTTCGATGTGTTTTGCGGTGATTAATCACCAACGCAGAAGGAGGGATTTGAACCCTCGCGCCGCTATTAACGACCTGCACCCTTTCCAGGGGTGTCCCTTCAGCCTCTTGGGTACTTCTGCTAAAAAACAGAGCCTATTGGCTTACCTGATTCTTATGTGCCGATTTACATTATTAAAACCACTTACTCAAGTGGTTTTAATTAGCGGAGAGGATGGGATTCGAACCCATGCGCCCGTGAAGACAAACGGTTTTCAAGACCGCCCCGTTATGACCGCTTCGGTACCTCTCCATATTGCTACGCTGTTTCAGCGACAGTTGTTATTCTAACAAATGAATGCGTATATGTCAACAACTATTTTTATTTTTTTTACGATTTTTCAGAATGTTCTCTGCGACATACAAATCGTCAGGCGTTGTGACCTTTATATTGGTATATGATGACTCCGTAAGATGAATCTTTTCATTGCCGAATCTTTCCATAACCATTGCATCATCCGTAATACCGGTGCACATTCCGGATGCCTTCATCTTATTATATGCTTTCTTTATTTCGCCGGTATTGAACACCTGCGGTGTCTGTATAATCCACACCTTGTCGCGCGGCGGAGTTGAAACCGACGTTTTATTATCATCCGACAGTCTTATCGTATCCTTGGATGTAACCGCTGCAACTGCATTCCGGTAACGGCAGGCATCGGAATACAGTTTCGCAAGAGTATCCTTGTCTATGCAGGCTCTTGCCCCATCATGGATAAAAACCAGACTGTTATCTTCTATTATAGTATCAAGTGCATTGCATACCGAATCATATCTTTCCATGCCTCCTGCGACAATGGTTTTAACCTTGGTAAAATTATATTTGTTAACCATTTCACGCCGGCAGTACTCGATATCATCAGCAATAGTAACCAGAATAACCCCGGTTACCGCGTCAAAATCTTCAAATGCTTTCAGCGAATAGTATAATACCGGATATCCATCGATATTTATGTATTGTTTGGGTATATCGCTTTCCATCCTGCTTCCTTTTCCTCCGGCAAGCACGATGGCATAATTTTTCTTATAATCCATCAGCGTTCTCCTAATTTAAGGTTAGGAACTGCGTTCAGGTCAAGTCCGGATCTGATTCCTGCCATATAGTCGTAATACCCCGCTGCCCCTATCATCGCTGCATTATCGGTACACAGTATAGGTGATGGCCTGTAGAATTTAACATCACGTTCCGCACACGCCTTCTCCATGGCTGATCTGAGTGCAGAATTCGAAGCCACTCCGCCCGCAATTGCAAACTGTTTAAATCCGAATTCAGATACTGCCTCCATCGCATGGGATACAAGCACGTCCACTACCGCTTTCTGGAATGAAGCCACGAGATCCGCCCTGTTCACCTGTATATTTTTCATTTCGCAATGGTTCAGGTAATTGAGTACGGATGATTTCAGACCACTGAAGCTGAAATCGTAATCCGAACCGCTTATGTGTGCACGAGGAAATTCTATTGCATCAGGATTACCTTCTTTGGCGAGTTTATCAATCTTAGGTCCTCCGGGATATCCAAGGCCCACTGCCCTCGCCACTTTATCAAAAGCCTCTCCCGCAGCATCATCTCTTGTACGGCCGAGTATTTCATACTTACCGTAGTCCCAAACATTCACGAGATGCGTATGTCCGCCGGATACAACAAGGCATCCAAAAGGCGGTACCAGTTCATGATTTTCTATATAATTGGCGCTTATATGTCCTTCTATATGATGCACTCCTACCAGTGGTTTATGTGCCGCAAAAGCAAGAGCTTTTGCAAAGGCAACCCCGACAAGCAATGCTCCGACAAGTCCCGGCCCGTAGGTCACCGCTATAGCTGTTATGTCATCAAGGGTTACTCCCGCCTTGGCAAGTGCCTGCTCCGTCACTTGATTTACCTGTTCCATGTGTTTTCTGGATGCTAATTCAGGCACAACGCCGCCGTACAAGGTGTGCAGGTCTATCTGAGATGATATTATGTTTGAAAGTACAGTCCTGCCGTTCTTTACCACCGCCGCAGCTGTTTCATCACATGAGCTTTCTATTGCAAGTATTAATACATCATCCATTATTTTTCTTCCATTTCGGTTCCGTCAGTCACTTCCCAGAAAAGAATTTTCCAATGGGAATCCGAATCCTTTCTGAGTGTATACTTCTCATATACTACACTTAAATTCTTATTATCTTTAACGTAGTATTTGGTGTTGACAAAAGCATATGACTTATTTTGGAATGTTTTATATTCCGTATCATATCCATCCTCTACTATACACTCTGTAATATAGCTTTCTTTTTCTTTGTATGAGGTTATCTCATTTCTTAAATTATTCATGTACTGTTCATAATCATTGGCCGCCAGCAGCTCATCATCAAAAAGCGCTCTTGCATGCTGTGCAAGCCCGGTGAGTTCATCACCGGTTATGTCTTCTTTATACCAGATTTTCTGGATGTCTGCAAAATAAGACACAACTGCGCGCGGTGTTCCCGGATAGTTTTTCTCCAGATCGCGCGACGTTATCTCCGAGACAGCTGAGTTCGATGTCATTTTATCATCATTGTTCACATTTCTGTGCGTCAGGTAAATATAATATGAGACCACAAGCAGCGCAAGAATTGTGATTATAATAGGTTTTCTTAATTTGCCGAGTCTTTTTTTCATAATATCCCTTCCCTTCTTTAATCCACAAAATCAATTGTTTTCATCCAACCATCCTTAGGCATTTTTGTGTTGGCAAAAATCTGTTTCACCTTAGGCAGATACTCATCCGGTCTTACAAGTGACGGACTGTAATGTGTAAGCCACATTTCTTTGGGTCCGGCTTCTGCTGCGAGCTTTGCGGCTTCGTACATCGTCATATGGCGGTATTCCCTTGCTTTGCTTTCTTTGCCATCTTCTCCGTACATTCCTTCGCATATAAAAAGATCAGCATCAACGGCATTGTCCGCTATCGCCTTCACCGGTCTTGAATCGGTACAATAAGTCACTTTGATTCCTTTACGAGGAGGTCCCATAACCATTTCAGGAGTGTAACATATCCCGTCTTCGCATATAGTTTCTCCGTGCTGGAGCCGGTTCCAATATTCAAGGGGTATGCCCTGTTCTCTGGCAGCCTGCGCATCGAACCGCCCCTGTCTTCCGATTCTTATATTATATCCATAGCAGACAACTCTGTGATGCACCTTAAATGCATCTATAGTATATCCGCATGCTTCAATTGTCTCAAAATCATCGGTAAGCTCATAAAATCTGATTTTGAACGGAAGTTCAGGCGCAATGATTCTCAATGAATTAACCACTCGCTCTATCCCTTTTGGTCCGATTATAAGCAGATCCTCCGTTCTGTCCGCGTTACCCATTGTCAGCAGGAATCCCGGAAGTCCTGCTATATGATCCGCATGAAAATGAGTTATGCAGATCACATCTACCGGTTTAAAACTCCATCCGGTCTTCTTAAGCGCAACCTGAGTCCCTTCTCCACAATCTATCAATAACGAGCTTCCGTTATATCTTGTCATTAATGAAGTTGTCCATCTGCCCGGAAGAGGCATCATCCCTCCGGTTCCCAGCAAACACAAATCCAGCATTCTGTTCGTATCGGTTCCTTCCTATAGAAGTTCCGTCCTTTCTGTAATTTCAACCGGAATCATAAAATCCGCCACAATCATGTCGTAGCATTTCTCACACAGTTCAAAGCAGTGGCTTTCTCCGTCCTTATCGGAAAAATATCCCCATTCTGCCCTGAAGCTCAATGCCGGTCCTGTTATTATATTCTTCATGTGCATTATTTTCTGTCCGCATGCATTACACCGGACCTCTTCAAGCCTGTTATTGATGTCATATTTTTGCATTGTATTATATTATCCCTTTCGTATTATATATCACGGAATAATTATACACTTGACCATCTATATATTAATATAGGCGATTATTGTAAGTTTTTTACCATTAATATGCCATCTTCTGCCGGCTTTGAATAAAAATTCTTCCTGAGTCCGACGGCCTCGAACCCGGTCTGCACATACAGCCCACGGGCCGTCTCATTGCTCACCCTGACTTCAAGAAAAATATTTGCAAGTCCTGCTTTCTGTGCCTGTTCAACAAGGCATAGGAGAAGTCTGCGTCCTATTCCCATCCTTCTCACTTCAAAATCAACTGCTATATTAGTTATATCGGCTTCATCGGCTGCAAATACACAGCCTGCATATCCAATTATTTTATTATTATGTTCGGCAACAAGATATATGTAATTATCAGCTGCCGAGGCCTTGGTAAATTCTTTCTCGGGCCACGGCTCAGAAAAAGATTTCCGTTCTATTTCTGCCACATATGCTGCATCTTCTGCACGCATGCGTCTTATGATGACATGAAATTCATCAGCCATTCTCTCTCTCCTTACGTTCCCTTTCCGCCTGTGACATTCTAAGGTAATCAGGAAGGTGTTCTGCAGCGGTTTCCGTTCTGCCGTCTTTATAATAAAGTGCTCCGAGAATTGCCACGCTTGAAGCACGCTGTCTGTTCATTCCGGCCGGTGCGTATATATAATCGAAATCCGCTTTGGCATCTATTATATCTCTGGCTGCCGGTATTCCGTCACCTATGAAAATCACGCGGCGTCCGTATCCGGAAAGCATTTGAATCAGCTCTTCTATTGAAACGGCACACGATTCATGATGTATGGCAAATTCATTGTTCTCAAAACTGTATATTCCCGTATATACCTGCGACCGTCTTGCGTCCATTATCGGACATATAAGCATATCCGTCCCAAAGGCGTTATATGCCATCGCATCTAATGTAGGTACATGGATAAGTGGAATATTCAATGCCATTCCCAGACCCTTGGCTGTCGCCGACCCTATTCTCAGTCCTGTGAACGACCCCGGACCCGATGATATTGCTATCGCATCAAATTCTTCGACTTCCGTCTCGGTCCTTTTGCACACTTCATCTATCATCGGAAGCAAAGTCTGCGAATGTGTTATCTTATGATTAATCGTATATTCCGCTGTAATTATATCATCTGTCAGTATAGCCACCGAGGCCACTAAAGATGATGCTTCTATTGCTAATATTTTCATATTGTAAGTCCTTCTATTTCATAATCGTGGCTGATTTCAATTCTGCGATAATCGAACCCCTCGGAATTATCCTTCTCAATCGTCACATATATTGTGTCATCCGGAAGCAATTCCTCTATAAGTCTGCCCCATTCTATAAGGCATACGCCATCCCCGTAAAAATATTCTTCATAGCCGAGTTCGTCCATATCCCACGGACCTGATATACGGTATACATCGAAATGGTACAATGGTATTCTTCCGGTATCATATTCCTGTATTATTGTAAATGTAGGGCTGCATACCGGTTCATCAATTCCAAGTCCCAAAGCCAGTCCCTGTGTAAAAACAGTCTTGCCCACGCCCAGATCTCCGTTAAGGCAGATTATATCACCGGGCTTTACCTGTCTTCCGATAGCTTCTCCAAGCCGGTATGTCATCTCCGGCGAACGCGTTTCAATAATCATATTAAGCACTCTTTCTTATATGGCATCTCTTTCCTATGTGTTCTTCTGCCATTTGTACAATGTCATTGTAATTATCTTTAATACTTTCCATCGGCCATATAAAAGCTCTGTCCGTACTCACATACGCTGCTATTTCACTGCCGTATCTTACTATTTTCCAGACTTCGTCCCACTTAACCGAGGCATTCTGTCCGTTCTGGGATACCTTCACGCCTTCTTCGTCAACGACATAATGCAGCACATTCGCAAAATAATCATTATTCCTGACCTGTTTCCTGGCTCTGGAATATAGCATAAGCGGGTTGATCACTGTATAAAGCGATGCTAACAGGATCATAAGTATGGAATTCTGTATTTTCACATCACCCCATGTATACACTGTTACACCAATAATTACTATGCTGAAAATTATCCAGATTATACCGGTCATTCTTCTGTAAGTATTGTTAAAAAGAAAAACAAACATATTCTTCTCTGATATATTGACATCAAATTCCGTCTTCATTATTCCTCCGCTTCTCCCTTATATGATTATAATCTATCCGTAAAAAGTTATCAAGGTTTAATATAATCTGTCAACACTGCCGGTCTTTACAATTCCATTATTCAATGTTAAAATTATCAATAGCATTTCTCAGGAGGATATTATGGACAATAACTATAACAATAATTATAATAATGACTATAATTACAACAATTATAATCAGGGAAACGGTTATCCGCCACAGGACCGCAAGGGCATGGCAATAGCTTCACTGATTCTTGGCATCATTTCAATTCCGTTAGGATGCTGCGCATACCTCGGTGTGATTCCCGGAATAATTGCTGTTTTTCTTGGAATATTCAGTAAAGGTGCCGCGCCAAGGCATTCCAGCAAAGCAATTGCAGGTATTATCACCGGTGCTGTCGGTGCCGTTTTCGGTATTATAATGACCATTCTTTCATTAAAGCTTATGGCCGACCCTGATTTTATGGCACAATATAAAGAACTTGTTGAATTTTATAATAAAGCAAAATAATCACAAAAACGCCCGTTCTGAAATCCACTTCAGTCCGGGCGCTTTATTTTAATTATATTATTTTACAAATGCATTATAAATAGCCTTAAAAGCTGTCTCAAACTCTTCTTCGAGAACACCTATGATAATATTAAGCTCACTTGATCCCTGATCAATCATCTTGACATTGACATCAGATTTATAAAGCGCCTCAAAAATCTTGAGAGCTATTCCTTTTGCTGACTTCATGCCACGTCCCACTACCGCAATAAGCGCAAGACCCGGTTCAATTTCAATCGAATCAGGAGATGCATTTCTGTGGATACCTGCAAGTATTTCCTGTTCCTTCTCTTCAAATTCTTTCTGGTGTACTATTATTGTCATTGTATCGATTCCCGATGGCATATGTTCAAATGACAATCCCTGTTTCTCAAACTGTTCAAGCACACGGCGTCCGAATCCTATTTCGGAATTCATCATATCTTTCTCGATATTGACAGCTGAAAATCCCTTCTTACCTGCTATACCTGTGATTATATACTCAGGTTTCTTGGATGTACTTTCAACAATCATTGTACCGTGGTCTTCCGGTGCATTCGTATTCTTAATATTAATAGGAATTCCTTCCTTGCGGACAGGGAAAATCGCATCTTCATGAAGAACCGTTGCACCCATGTATGAAAGTTCACGAAGTTCCTTATATGTTATCGTGTTAATTGAGGCCGGATTATCAATAATTCTTGGGTCTGCAATCATAAATCCCGATACATCCGTCCAGTTCTCATAAAGGTCTGCATGAACTGCTGCTGCGACAATTGAGCCCGTTATATCGGAGCCGCCTCTTGAGAATGTCTTAATCGTATCGTTAGGTGTAGAACCGTAAAATCCCGGAATCACCGCACGTTCTACTCCTTCCAGTCTCTCATGAAGAGTCTGATTCGTCATATCTGCATTAAATGTACCGTCTTCGTTAAAAAATACTACATCCGCAGCATCAATAAACTCATAGCCAAGATATTTGGCAAGGATAATACCGTTAAGGAATTCTCCTCTCGAAGCTGCATAATCACGTCCTGCACGTCCTTTGAAACCAGCGGCAATCGCTTCATACTCCTTCTCAAGTGAAAGTTCCATGCCAAGTTCGCTTATAATACCGTTATATCTTGCCTTAATCTCATCGAATCTGTTTTCAAAATCCTGGCCGCTTACCGCTGCCTTATAGCATGCATAAAGCATGTCCGTTACCTTAACGTCTTCCGCGAAACGCTTTCCCGGTGCAGATGGTACAACATATTTTCTTGCCGGGTCAGCAAGTATGATATCTGCCACCTTACGGAACTGCTCCGCACTTGCAAGTGAGCTTCCGCCAAATTTAGCTACTTTAACCATTTGTCATTCCTCCGACTCTTTTGTAACAAAAGAGGATTTTATTGTTATTTTATCGAAATAATATTACACGGCACCGGATTTGTCAATACCAAAAGAAAGAACATTAATCATATTACACGATTAATGTTCTCTATTTCATAGCGGCTGTAAAGCCTTTAATTACAATAAATTCTGTTCCGGGCAGATAATCAGCCTTCGTATCTTATCATGGAAATAATTCCATCAAAGCCTGCAGCTTTATCTGCATATTCTTTCTCTGTCATAGGTGCCGTTACACATCCGAACTCTCCGGTAACGCCATCTGCTCTTACAATTTCTCCGTTAAACGCCGCCTTAACTGCTGCAACATCGGCATCGTCATCGCCTTTGACACGGATAAAGAATCTTGTCACAACATTCTTAATGTCTACAAGATCGGCCTTATGTGTACTCCATATTGTCATAATATTGGTTCCCATATGCTTAACTGCATCAACGACATCCGAAACAACCGCGCTGGCTGTCGGGAGCTTACCTGCTCCTGCTCCGTAGAACATAACGTCTCCAAGTACGTTACCCTTTACAAAGATGGCATTCATTACACCATTAACGCCTGCGAGAGGATGGTCATTACTGATCATCTTCGGTGCAACCATAGCTGCAAAACCGTTTCCGACTTTTCTGCTGGATCCGATGAGTTTAATGGAAACATCAAGTTTGGATGCATATTTGAAATCAACATCTGTAATCTTGGTTATTCCTTCTGTATATATATCTTCAAAATCAACCTGATGTCCGCATGCAAGTGATGAAAGTATAGCTATCTTACGGCATGCATCATATCCTTCGACATCTGCTTCCGGGTTACGTTCTGCATATCCGAGTTCCTGTGCCTCTTTAAGAACTGTATCAAAAGGAAGACCTTCTTTGGACATTTTGGTAAGAATGTAATTGGTAGTACCATTTAAAATTCCGGAGATTTCAACAATTTCATCAGCTGTTAATGACTGATTTAACGGTCTGATAATAGGTATACCACCTCCGACACTTGCCTCAAAGAGGAAGTTAATCTTATTAGCCTTGGCTATTTCAAGAAGCTCGGCGCCATGTTTGGCAACAAGTTCTTTATTGGATGTACACACGCTCTTGCCTTTTAAAAGCGCGTTCTTAACAAATTGATATGCCGGATTAACTCCGCCCATAACCTCAACGACGATTTTGACGTCATCATCATTAAGGATAGTGTCATAGTCATGAACAAGTACTTTTTCTACAGGATCACCCGGGAAATCGCGAAGATCAAGCACATATTTAAGATTAATTTCCTGACCTGCTCTCTTGTTGATTGATTCCTGATTGGTTCTCAATACTTCTACAACACCTGAACCAACTGTGCCATAGCCTAATACTGCAATGTTTACCATTTTCTTTCTCCTGATTATTTTATTCTGCCTTGTCCGCCGTAAGTTCATTAACAGCCTGAAGTTCTTCTTCGGACAATAACTCAAGCGGATTAATTATGATTATCAATTTACCATCAAGTTTGGCAACACGGTCAAAATAATCTGCGCCGCCGCTTTTGGCTATTTCCGGCATATCCACAATGTCGTTCTCATCTATATGATGAATCTGTTCTACGCCATCAACTTCTATGGCAATCTTATTATTAGGAAGATTGATAATTATTAATTCCGCATCCTTAGGTGCCGTCAGGTTAGCCATATTAAACTTGGTACGCAAATCCAGTACAGGTATAACCTCGCCACGAAGATTAATTATTCCTTTGATATTTCTTGATGAATTAGGAACTCTTACAATTGTCTGTTCATATTCAATGCCACTGACATATGATATATTAATACCATATTTTTCATTATCGAGTCTGAATACAACCGGCTGAAAAAAAGCCATAACTTAATCCTCCTTGTTTGTTCTATGAATCCATTTAAGGTATTCTCCCAAAAACAAATCAATGTCGCCATCAAGAACCGCCTGAGCGTTGCCGGTCTCAGCATTGGTTCTGTGATCTTTAACCAGGGTATACGGTTGAAGTACATAACTTCTTATCTGGCTACCCCAGCCTATTTCTTTGACTTCGCCTCGTATCTGTGCTTCTTTGTCTGCATTTTCCTGCTGTTTAAGAAGATACAGCTTTGCCTTGAGCATCTGCATTGCTTTGTCCTTATTCTGATGCTGTGAACGTTCATTCTGGCACTGCACAACGGTGCCTGTCGGTATATGCGTAATACGTATCGCTGATGAAGTCTTGTTGATGTGCTGACCGCCCGCTCCGCTGGAGCGATAGGTATCAATTCTTAAATCATCATCATTGATTTCAATATCAAGATCTTCCTCTATATCCGGCATTACATCGCATGACACAAAAGACGTCTGTCTTTTTCCGTTTGCATTAAACGGTGAAATACGAACCAGACGGTGAACGCCTTTTTCCGATTTAAGATAACCGTAAGCATTTTCTCCGTTAACCTGTATGGTTACGGACTTAACTCCTGCTTCATCACCATCAAGATAATCAAGGGTATCTATCGAATATCCCTTGGATTCTGCCCACCTTGTGTACATACGCAGAAGCATTGATGCCCAGTCACAGCTTTCGGTTCCTCCTGCTCCGGCATTAAGTCTTAATATTGCATTATTACTGTCATATTCATCGCACAGAAGTGTGCTTATCCTTACCTTATCAAAAAGTTCCTTAAAGTTCGTAATAAGCTCCGCAATCTCAGGGATAAGGGATGCATCATTCTCATCCTCTGCCATCTCAATAAAAATCTCAGCATCTTCTTTCTGTTTGACAAGCTCGTTATAATTATCGAAAGAGTCCTTAAGGGCTTTTAATTCCTTAAGCTTTATCTGCGATTTCTCCGGATCATCCCAGAATCCCGGATCCTCCATATGCATTTCTATTTCTTCGATCCGCTTAGACTTATTATCTAAGTCAAAGTGAATCCCTCAATTCTTCTAATGGTCCTTCAAATCCGCTAAGTTCATAACGGAACTGGTCTAATTCAACCACTATTTCACCACCTTTAAAATATTATATTATCAAATCAGGCATTTCTGCCACAGCAATTCTTATACTTAAGTCCGCTTCCGCATGGACACGGATCATTTCGCTGGATTTTCTTGGTCTCACGCTTAACCGGGCCTTTCGAAACGCTGTCGTCTTTATTGGTGCCGGTTACTTTCGCTACTTCTTCACGTTCAACCTTCTGCTCTATCTTGACATGAAGAAGAAGTCTTACCGTATCTTCTTCTATAGCTGATGTCATGGCATCAAACATATCAAATCCTGCCATCTTATATTCAACAACCGGATTACGCTGTCCGAATGCCTGAAGTCCAATACCCTGTCTGAGCTGGTCCATGTCATCTATATGCTCCATCCACTTGGCATCAAGAACCTTGAGGAGAACAACACGCTCAATTTCCCTCATCTGTTCAGGTTCAGGGAATTCGGCTTCCTTGGCTTCATAAAGCTTAACTGCCTGTTCCTTGAGATCATGGATAAGCTCATTTTTCTTCTTATACATGCTTACGTCCGTTATCGGCTGAAGCGGTATTATAGGAAGAAGAATGCTGTTAAGATCATTAAGATCCCATTCATCCGGCGCAAGTTCATCGCTGATGCATTTATTAACACATGATTCAACCTTGTCGGCAAGCCATTTCATGATGACGTCTCTCATGCTTTCTCCGTCAAGGACACGGCGTCTCTCTTCATATATAATCTCTCTCTGATCATTATTAACCTGATCGTATTCAAGGAGATTCTTACGTATACCAAAGTTATTATTCTCTATCTTCTTCTGTGCTTTCTCTATTGCACTTGAAAGCATAGGATGCTCAATCGGCTCATCTTCAGAAATGTTCAGTGCGTTAAATACGCCCATGAGTTTCTCCGATGCGAAAAGTCTCATAATATCATCTTCAAGGGATATATAAAATCTTGATTCACCCGGATCTCCCTGACGTCCCGAACGTCCGCGGAGCTGGTTATCAATACGTCTTGACTCATGTCTCTCGGTTCCGATTATCTTAAGTCCGCCCGCTGCTCTTGCTTCGTCATCAAGCTTAATATCGGTACCACGGCCTGCCATATTGGTCGCAATTGTTACTGCGCCGTGTACACCGGCCTGGGCAACAATCTCTGCCTCGCGCTCATGGAACTTGGCATTAAGTACGTTATGTGCTATGTTGTGTTTTCTTAAAAGAGCACTTATCTCTTCTGACTGCTCGATTGTAATCGTACCTACAAGTACAGGCTGTCCCTTTGCATGTGCCTCCTCGATTTCATTGATCACGGCACGGAGCTTGCCCCTTCTTGTCTTATATACGGCATCCTCTTTATCAATACGGATAACCGGCTTATTCGTCGGAATCTCAATAACATCCATTCCGTAAATTTCTCTGAACTCGTTCTCTTCGGTAAGCGCTGTACCCGTCATACCTGCTTTCTTATTGTATTTGTTGAAGAAGTTCTGGAATGTGATAGTCGCGAGCGTGCGGCTTTCTCTCTTAACTTTAACATGCTCCTTGGCTTCTATCGCCTGATGGAGTCCATCTGAATATCTTCTTCCCGGCATGATACGTCCCGTAAATTCATCAACTATCATAACCTGATCGTCTTTGACAACATAATCCTGATCCTTGAACATAAGATAATTGGCTCTGAGTGCAAGAATTACGTTATGCTGGATTTCAAGATTCTCTGCATCGGCAAGGTTATCAATATGGAAAAACTGCTCAACCTTGCGTACACCTGCTTCTGTAAGATTGACCGTCTTCTCTTTCTCATTGACTACAAAATCTCCGGTCTCTTCTGTATCTTCTTTCATAATAGCAGCCATCTTGGAAAGTTCCGTCTCGGTACCCTTTTCAAGCTGACGCGCAAGAACATCGCAGAGTTCATAAAGTCTTGTCGACTTACCACTCTGTCCCGATATTATAAGAGGAGTTCTGGCTTCATCGATAAGAACCGAGTCGACCTCATCGACGATTGCATAATTAAGGCCTCTCTGTACAAGCTGTTCCTTATAGATAACCATGTTATCCCTGAGATAATCAAATCCAAGTTCGTTATTGGTTATATATGTGATATCAGAATTATATGCCTTACGTCTCTCATCGCCATCCATACCATTAAGGACAACTCCGACCGTAAGTCCGAGGAATTCATGTACCTGGCCCATCCACTCGGCATCACGCTTGGCAAGATAATCATTAACCGTAACAATATGTACGCCCTTGCCTTCCAATGCATTAAGATATGCCGGAAGAAGACATGTCTGTGTCTTACCTTCACCAGTTCTCATCTCTGCGATTCTTCCCTGATGGAGAATAATACCACCCATAAGCTGCACTCTGTAATGTTCTGTATGAAGCACTCTTCTCGCTGCCTCCCTTACAAGTGCATATGCTTCTACAAGAAGGTCATCAAGTGTCTCGCCTGCTGCAAGCCTGTCTTTAAATTCCTGTGTTTTATCTCTCATCTGCTCATCCGTGAGCTCTAACATCTGAGGTCTTAATGCCTCAATTTTATCAACTATCGGTGTAATTCTCTTGATTTCTCTCTGACTATGAGTTCCAAATATTTTATCAATAATGCTCATTATTCATATCCCTTTCAAGGTGATTTTCTATAATTTACTGCTAATACAAGCTATTCTATCACTTTATCAGCAATTTTTCAAGGTAAAACGAAAACTTGTGTGTGCGTTTTCGTGTAAAAAAGGAGACTGTCTAATGGCAGTCTCCGTAAAAAATCATATTAACCGGTTATCCTGTACTTAATCGAGTTCAGGTTCAATAAGTCCGTATGTACCGTTCTTTCTCTTATATACGACATTAACTTCATCCGTCTCCGAGTTAGAAAATACATAAAATGAATGTCCGAGAAGTTCCATCTGGATGCATGCTTCCTCAGGATCCATCGGCTTAATTCCGAATTTCTTGCTTCTTACAATCTTAATCTCCGGCTCGTCATCGTACTCCTTCTCAATGTACTGTGCGCTGAAATCGCCGCCGGCCTGTTTGGAATTAACAATCCTGGTCTTATATCTTCTGAGCTGTCTCTCAATAATCTCTTCAACAAGATCTATGGAAACATACATATCACTGCTGACCTCTTCAGCTCTGATTATGCTGCCCTTAACAGGGATTGTAACCTCTATCTTCTGTCTGTCTCTTTCAACAGAAAGTGTAACATTAGCAGTTATTTCCGTACTGAAATACTTATCTAACTTACCTATCTTATCCTCGATAGCCTTCTTGAGTCCTTCTGTAACCTCGATATTCTTACCTGTAATTTTAAAACGCATAGTGCCCAACTCCTTTACTACATATTGTAATCTCTGAACCGCCGTCGGAATTGTCTGACAATTCTTGTTGATTACATTTTTATTATACCATATTTTGAAAATTCATCAACCTAAAATATAAATTTTCTAATAACTTTTTTGTCAAGTCTTTTCATAAAGTTTTTTGTCGGTTTATGCAATTCGTGAGTTTTCACAAAACAAATTTTTGTCTTGAAAAAACAATAATCCTCGTTCATAAGTATCCACAAACTTTGTGGATAATGTGGATAACTTCGTGTATAACTCACATTTCCCACAAAACAGGCATGGAAATTTGTGGATAATTTTCCACATTATAATATAAATAACCATGTTGTCAAAACAGTAATTATTCTTACTTTAACGTTTTCGCTCCACTTTTTTATGCATTTTGACGAAAATGTGCCTTTTAACGACTTTCTCTTGACATGTTTTTATGTTATAATGACCATAAAATCAAATCCGGAGGTTATCCACAATGTCAAAAACCGTATTTATCACCGGTTCATCAAGGGGGATTGGCCGTGAAACAGCCATTTTATATGCCAGGAAGGGGTATAACGTCATAATAAACTGTTCAAAGGAAAGCGATGAATTACATTCTCTGGAAAACGTTCTTAAAGAACTGGGTGCACCTTTTATGAGCTTCGTAAAAGATGTCGCACAATTCGATAATGTGAATGGAATATTCAATATTCTTAAAGAAAGTTCCATGATTCCGGACATAGTGATCAATAATGCCGGCATATCATATGTAGGATTATTGCAGGACATGGCTCCCGACGAATGGCAACGAATAATAGGCACTAATCTGACTTCCGTATTCAATGTTTGTAAATGTGCTATTCCGTATTTTTTACACAATGGATGCGGAAGGATCATAAACATCTCATCCATGTGGGGAGTATGCGGTGCATCATGTGAAACTGCTTATTCCGCTTCCAAGGGCGGAGTTAATTCTTTTACAAAAGCTCTCGCTAAAGAACTTGCTCCCAGCCGCATAGCTGTTAATGCTGTTGCTTTCGGGGTGGTTGATACTTCTATGAATGCCTTTTTAAGCGATGAAGAACGCCGGGACCTCATAGATGAAATCCCGGCGGGCAGAATGTGCACTCCTATTGAGGCAGCGCATATTATTTATGATATATCTAATCTGAGTGAATATGTGACAGGTCAGATAATTACTGCTGACGGAGGATTGATTTAATCCAGTCAGCGGCAAGCTTGGGCCACATGGCACACTGCTCATTGACTTCCCACGGATTGTTCTCTGTAACTTCGTTGGCCAGTCCCAGCCCGTGACCGCCTTTGCCGAATACATGAAGTTCGCACGGAATGTTATGCTCTCTGAGAGCTTCAGCAAACATAAATGAATTACGCGGATAAATAAGTCCGTCCTCTCCCCCGTGCCATATAAATGCCGGAGGGGTCGTATCCGTAACATGGTTCTGGAGGCTGTATTGATATATCTGCTCATCAGTCGGATATCCTCCAAACATATACGCATTCATCGCAATCTCGAAATTCACATATGTCTTATTATTCTCCCTGACAAATATGTCCGCAGGATTCACATTCGGATGCACCTGTCCGAAATTGATTTTGTCATAGTCAGGATATCCTTCTACTCCTATATCAAGGCGTCTGGCAGTGCTCTTTAAATCTATAACCGGGTATCCGAGAATCATTCCCGCAGGTCTGATTCTGTCAAAATTATCCTTATACTCAGGGAACATCTCTTCATTATCCCAGAATACGCTTAATGCCGCAGCAAGATGTCCCCCAGCAGAAAATCCTGATACAAAAACATATCTGCTGTCAAGATACCATTCATCTGCGTGATCTTTAATATAAGCCATCGCTTTAGCCGCATCCTTAAGCGGTGCAGGCATCACCGCAGCCAGATCAACGCTGTATCTTAGCACAAACGCATGATATCCGGCGGCTGCAAATGTAAGTGCTATCGGCTCCGCTTCTCTGTCAGAAGTATACTTATATCCGCCTCCCGGACACACAAGCACTGCCGGTCTCTTATATCCAGGCTTTAACTCTGCAGAATTATCCCAGAGATATGTATCAAACCATACGCTTTTATCATCATTAAGAAAAATTCTCTCACATTTCATTTTCCAAATGTCTCCTTTTGGGTATTTTTCTTTAAATATATCAATTGTATTTCTGTTTTACAACAGCAAAAATAAGCACCGCATAACATGCTTTTTTATACATGCTGCGGTGCTTTGCTATTGTATTATATTAATCAGTCTGCAAAAAGCGCTGTAGAGTAATATCTGTCTCCGCTGTCCGGAAGAAGAACCACGATATTCTTGCCCTTATTCTCAGGACGTTTTGCAAGTTCAAGTGCTGCCCATGCAGCTGCTCCTGAAGAAATTCCAACAAGCACGCCCTCTTCTCTTGCAATTGCCTTACCTACTTCAAATGCTGCATCATTGTCAACAGGTATAACCTCATCATAAATCTTGGTATTAAGTACTTCCGGAACAAAACCTGCACCGATACCCTGAATCTTGTGTGAACCGCTCTTGCCCTGTGAAAGAACAGGGGATGTAAGAGGTTCTACCGCAACGATCTTAACATCCGGGTTCTTCGACTTAAGATATTCGCCGACACCTGTGACGGTTCCGCCGGTTCCTACACCTGCGACAAAAATGTCCACCTTGCCGTCAGTATCATTCCAGATCTCCGGACCGGTTGTTTTTCTGTGTGCCTGTGGATTGGCCGGATTCACAAACTGTCCCGCAATTATGCTGCCCGGAGTCTCCTTCTGTATTTCCTCGGCCTTTGCAATTGCCCCGGGCATACCCTTTGCGCCTTCGGAAAGAACGATTTCCGCGCCATATGCCTTGATTATATTACGTCTTTCAACGCTCATGGTCTCAGGCATAACAATGATTAATCTGTATCCTTTGGCTGCCGCAATCGATGCAAGACCGATTCCGGTGTTACCTGATGTAGGCTCAATGATTGTTGCGCCCGGTTTAAGCTTTCCGCTCTTCTCTGCATCTTCAATTATCTCTCTCGCAACTCTGTCCTTAACACTTCCTGCCGGGTTAAAATACTCAAGCTTTGCAAGTATTTTGGCCGGTGCTTCATATTTAGCCGCCAGCTTATCAAATGCTACAAGCGGTGTTCCTCCGATTAATTCTGATGCGTTTGCGTATATTTTTGCCATAATTAAATTCCTCCTATTATTTATTATAAATTATTATTGTACTGCTTTAAATGCTTCGTCAAGGTCTTCGATAATATCATCAATATTCTCTGTACCGATTGAAAGTCTGATCGTATTAGGCTTGATGCCCTGGTCTGCAAGCTCCTCTGCGTTGAGCTCTGCGTGAGTTGTTGTATACGGATGGATTACAAGTGACTTAACATCCGCTACGTTGGCAAGGAGTGAGAAAAGCTCAAGGTTATCGATGAATTCCTGTGCTTTCTTCTCATCGCCCTTAATCTCGAATGTAAAAATTGAGCCACCGCCGTTAGGGAAGTATTTCTTGTAAAGTCTCTGCTGTTCCGGATCCGTGCTTACCGACGGATGATGAACTGCCTCAACCTGTGGGTGATTCTTAAGGTATTCAACTACTTTAAGAGCATTCTCAACATGTCTCTCAACTCTTAAAGAAAGTGTCTCAAGTCCCTGAAGGAATATCCATGCATGGAGTGGTGAAAGTGTTGCACCGGTATCTCTTAAAAGAATAGCTCTGATTCTTGTAACAAATGCTGCAGGACCTGCTGCATCAGCAAAGCTGATTCCGTGATAGCTTGGGTTCGGTTCGGTAAGCTGTGGGAATTTGCCCGATGCCTTCCAGTCGAATTTACCGCTGTCAACGATCACGCCGCCGATTGTGGTTCCGTGTCCTCCGATGAACTTGGTAGCTGAATGAACCACGATATCTGCGCCGTATTCAATCGGTCTTACGAGATAAGGGGTTGCAAATGTACTATCGATTACAAGAGGAATCTTATGTGCATGTGCGATCTTGGCAATGCCTTCAATATCGGCTACTTCTGAATTAGGGTTACCAAGTGTCTCAATATATATTGCCTTGGTGTTATCCTGAATAGCATTTTCAAATGCGCTTAAGTCAAGCGGATCAACGAATGTTGTCTTAACTCCGTAGTCAACAAGTGTATGTGCTAAGAGATTGTATGTTCCTCCGTAAATATTCTTGGCTGCTACGATATGATCTCCTGCAAGTGCAAGGTTCTGGATGGTGTATGTTACCGCTGCCGCACCTGATGCAACCGCAAGTGCTGCGACGCCGCCTTCAAGTGCTGCTATTCTTTTTTCAAATACATCCTCTGTCGGATTCGTAAGTCTTCCGTAAATATTGCCTGCATCCTTGAGTCCGAATCTGTCAGCAGCGTGCTGTGAATTTCTGAACACATATGATGAACTCTGGTAAATAGGAACCGCTCTCGCATCCGTAACAGAATCTGCCGACTCCTGTCCTACATGTAACTGTAATGTCTCAAACTTTAAATTTCTCTCTGAATATGTTTTCTTGCTCATAATGTTATTCTCCTTTTTCTCGCTGTTTTCTTATCGTGTTTAATTCATATCAAGTTGCTATGAATTGTTGTTGAGGCTATATTAACATCTATTTCCTAGTGTGTCAATAGGAAATATTATTTTTTTCAAAAAAATATTTTCCACTGTAAAAAAAGCCTTGGCTGCGGTATAATCACAGTATCAAAATAACTAAGGAGGCTCTATGATTACTAAATATACTTTTGGCAGTCCGTTCAGGACGGAAGCTGTAATCGCGGACATCCCTGCCTGCACACAGGCTTTGCCGGATGCCGTCGGAATCTCAAAGGACAGCAGGACTCTCACAATCAAACTTGCTCCGGATGACATTATATATGGTCTTGGCGAAAACATCGGCGGAATCAACAAGCGCGGACGCAAATATATAAGCAACTGCACGGATGATCCCAACCAGACAGAAAGCAGGCATTCATTATATGCTGCGCACAATTTTGCCGTTATTGACGGTGAAAATATATGCATGGGACTTTTTATCGATTATCCGTCAATTGTAACATTTGATATTGCTTTTACCGACAAGGATGTCATGACAATCGAGGTCGATGAAGCTGATTATGATTTATATATAATAGAAGGAAAATCCCCTCTTGAAATAATCGGCGAGTTCAGAAAAATCATTGGTGAAAGCTATATTGCACCAAAATGGGCTTTTGGCTATATACAGTCAAGGTGGGGTTACATAAATGAAAAAGACGTCCGTGAGGTCGTTTCCGGCCACCGGGACAATCACCTTCCGCTTGACGGTATCTGTATGGATATAGATTATATGACAAGATATGAGGATTTCACCATCAACGAGGAACGTTTCCCGGATTTTGCGGATTTTGTGGCTGAAATGAAGCACGACAACATTCATCTTATTCCGATTATCGATGCCGGTGTCAAGATAGAGGACGGATATGAAATATATGAAGAGGGTGTTAAAAATAATTACTTCTGTAAGGATGCCAACGGCAATGATTTTGTTGCAGCTGTATGGCCGGGAAGGGTTCATATGCCTGATTTTCTCAATCCTGAGGCCAGAAAATGGTTCGGCGAACACTATGCCTGCCTTACGGACAAGGGAATTGACGGTTTCTGGAATGATATGAATGAGCCTGCTCTTTTCTACTCTGACAAATCTCTCAAGGCCGTATTTGAAAAACTTCATGAATATGATGGCAAAGACATTGATTTACAGGATTTATGGGCTTTTCAGGGAATGGTAAACAGCCTTGCAAATAATCCGGAGGATTACCGAAGCTTCTACCACAATGTTGACGGCAAAATGGTACGTCATGATAAGGTACACAATCTCTATGGATACAATATGACACGTTCGGCTTCGGAGGCTTTCGATAAAATAGCACCGGGACGACGGATTCTTATGTTTTCCCGTTCATCCTATATCGGCATGCACCGCTACGGCGGAATCTGGACGGGCGACAACGCTTCATGGTGGTCACATATTGAACTGATTATGCACCAGCTTCCGGCTCTCAATATGTGTGGTTTCCTCTATTGCGGAGCGGATACCGGCGGATTCGGTGCGGATACGACAGAAGAGCTCCTTATGCGATTCATCGAAATGTCCATGTTTACGCCGCTTATGCGTAATCATGCCGCACTCGGTACAAGGCTTCAGGAAATCTATCAGTTCAAAGACATTGACAGTTTCCGCAATCTTTTGAACCTGCGCTACAGCCTCATTCCGTATCTCTACAGCGAATATATCAAAGCTGTAAAGAACGGCACCCTGCTTTTTACGCCAATCGGAATGATATACAGAAAAGACCGCGAGGCAAGACTTGTGGAGGATCAGCTTTTCGTGGGTGAGAGCATTATGATCGCACCGGTTTACAAGGAAAATGCGCGCGGACGATATGTATATCTCCCGGAGGATATGCTTATGCTGCGTTTCAGAAGTCCGATAGATTATGACGAAGAAATGATGAGTGCCGGGCATCACTATGTAAGCGTTGATGTCAATGAAGTTCTAATATGGGTAAGAAAGAATCACGCGCTTATTCTCGGAAAAGGTGCCGAAAGCACTGCCGATATCAGTCATGATAATTTTAACGTCATTAAATGCGGTGATGTTTCATCATACATTTATTTTGATGAATACGAAAACGAAGGCGAAACCATATTAGAATTTTAAAGCATACTTTCGCTAATTTCCCCCTATCTCTATTCATACATTTTGGTTATACTTATTATGTAATGTATTAGGGATATGGGGATTTTTTATGATCAGATCTTATGAAGAGCATGATTTCACTCAGAAATCCGGTCACGACAAGCTGACGCCAAATGAGCCCGAACTTCTTTATGTCTGGCGCAGAAGTTAATGTTTATAATAATACACTGCAAGCTGTGTTCTATCCCTTAAATGCAGTTTTTCAAGTACTGTACTTATATAATTGCGCACGGTTCCGGCACCAAGATATAACTTTTCGGCTATTTCTTTGTTGGAAAATCCCTGTGCAACAAGTTCTATTATTTCATACTCCTTGTCCGTTATTCCGTAGACACTGTATGCCGCATCATCTTTGTCCTTAATCATATCCGGTATCCTGCTTATTATTTCATTTCCCCAGACACTCTGTCCTGAGTATACAGCCCTTATTGCAGGAATGACTCCGGCAAAGTCCTGTTTCAGGATGTATCCCTTGGCACCAATTTTCAAAGCTTCCTTAACATATTCGTCATCCTGAAAAGTTGTAAGCAATATTATCCGCGCATCAGGATACTGTCTGACAATGCGCATGGCTGCCTCAAGTCCGCTCATCTCCTTCATCTGTATATCCGTAAGAAGAATATCCGGTCTGTACCGGTCGTAAATTTCTATGGCATCACCGCCATCATATCCAAGAGCCACAACCTCCATATCGGATGCTGCGCCCAGAATTGTCTGCATCGACATTGCCACAATGGCATCATCATCGACTATCGCTACTTTAATCATATATTAGTTCCTTTCCTTAATGGGAATAGTCGCAAAAATCCTGAATCCTTTATGTGTATCTATCATAAATGTTCCGCCGAGTTCATTAATTCTGGCTTCCATATTATGTATTCCTATTCCTGTTTCATTTACCGCTGCCGGATGTCCGTTATCATTTATTATAATCTGATAAAAAGCCGGGTGTTCGGTTACCGTGACATCCGCTCTGGTCGCATCCGAGTGTCTGCTTATATTATGAAGTGCTTCCGAAACTATCGAGATCACGCTGTATTTGGCTTGTACCGGCATATCATTAATGACATCGTAGTTAAGCCTTACATCACAGTTATCTTCTTTGGAAATTTCATCGCGCAGTTTTTGCTCAAGATTTACCGACTCACTATGAAGGTCATGCACGCTCTTTCTTATATTATCCATCGATTCGGACAACGTCGCACTTATCTGTTCTAACGGTGCCGCCATATTCTTATCCGTATTAATTGTACGTAACGCACCCATCTGTATGATCGCACGGCTTAGGAGATGTCCTACATTATCATGTATTTCTCTTGCTATCCTGTTTCTCTCGGAAAGTGTTGCCACGGCAATCTCATTATCCTGCTGCATGCGTAACAACTTATTTTTCTCCGTCATATTGCGCCTGAATTCCTCGGTATCATCACGCATCCTGATATTGGCCTGCTTCGTAATCTCATACTGCGTATCAATCCACGCAATATATGCAGCCGCAAGCATACCGGCTAAGAAGATAATCGCCGGAACCGGTTTGTCTGATATGTCATCTATGACACTTCCAGTACCGGGATACATCATGTATCTCACCGCGATAAGGACAATTCCCGCAATTCCCATAACGCATTCGCGGCGGTTACGATAAGCCGTATCGCTCACCATATCATAAACGATATATATAATGATGCACTCAAACGGTCTGCCGGTTATCGCAGCTGCCGCGCCAAGCACATACGAGATAATGCGGTACCGGGTGTTAAGCGTAAGTATTCCGGCTCCGGCACATATTATGGCAATGAGCACAGAAATTACCGGCCTCTGCGCGCACTCTGACATCACAATATAAAGCACTGTAAAAAAAGTCAATAAAATTTTATCTGTATTTCTGTTCATACCCATCCTTGTGACAAATGTCATATCTGATTGTGACTACATTCACTTACTTTAATCTTACCAATATATTACACTTAAATCATCAAAAAAGAAAGAAGGATATTTTATGAGCGAAACAGTTGTTAAAATAGAAAATCTGGTTAAGCGTTACAAAGAGCTTATTGCGCTTGACCATTTTAATCTCGAAATACAAAAAGGTGAAATATTCGGTCTGCTCGGTCCTAACGGTTCCGGCAAAACAACCACTATCAACTGCCTCCTGTCCCTTTTAAAATATGACAAAGGCAGCATCGAAATATTCGGGCAGCAGATGACACCCGATAATTACGATGTCAAACGACGAATCGGTATCGTGATGCAGAATGTGGCTGTGTTTGAAGAGCTGAACGTGTACGAAAACATAGATTATTTCTGCGGATTATATATAAAAGATAAAACACTGCGCAGACAATATGTCGAAGAAGCAATTGAATTTGCCGGGCTCGGTGAATTCGTAAAATTCCGTCCCAAGAAGCTTTCCGGCGGACTTTTGCGCAGGCTTAACATAGCATGCGGCATCGCCCACAAGCCGGAGCTTATCATTCTTGACGAACCGACCGTAGCCGTTGACCCACAAAGCCGTAACAGAATCCTTGAGGGCATTGTCGAACTCAACCAAAAAGGTGCAACCATAATTTACACCTCACATTACATGGAAGAAGTTGAACAGATATGCACCCGCATCGCCATAATGGATAAGGGTAAAAATATCGCTCTCGGAACTTCTGACGAGCTCAAGTCCATGATACGTAATTCCGAGACGATAAAAATACATATTCCGGCTCTTGAAGATTCAATGCTTGAAGAAATCAGGGGATTTGAGCACCTCTACCAGGCAGAATATACGGACGGACTGCTTACATTATCGTATGACGGCGGAAAACACAATCTCATACGCATACTCGATTACTTAAAGAGCAAAGATGTAAGTTTCGGAAAAGTTACATCAGAACAGCCGACGTTAAATGACGTATTCTTAGCCATTACCGGTAAGGCACTCAGGGATTAAGGAGGCGCTTATGTTCGGACATTTATATAAATACAGATTAAAAGCGCTTCTGCGCATGAAGGAGGATATCTTCTGGTGTCTGTTCTTCCCGATCATACTGTGTACATGTTTTTTCGCAGCATTTTCGGGCATAAGCGACAAGACCAACAACTTCCATTCCATTCCGACAGCGGTTGTATATGAAAAGGAAAACGCGATTTTTAAGGCCACACTTGATGCCGTATCCAAATCCGATACTCAGGGTGAGGAATTCCTTAATGTGACCGAAACCGACATTGCTTCGGCCAAATCGCTTTTAAATGACGGTAAAGTCGATGCTATCATCTATGTGGGCGACGAAATCTCCATGACCGTAGCTAAAAGCGGCCTTAACCAGACGGCGGTTCAGAGTTTTCTGGATGAATTTGAGCAGAAAAGTTCTCTGATATCCGATATCGTCAAAGAAAATCCTGACAAGCTTGTTTCGCTTATCGGAAATATTTTCTCTTCCCGGACATACATAAGTGAGAAAAAACTTACCGACAGCCCTATGGACGAAATATCCGTATACTATTTCTCGTTAATAGGAATGGCGGCACTTTTCGGTGGTTTTCTCGGAAGTTCGGTCGCAAGGCAGATGCAGCCCAACATCACTCCTGAAGGCATGCGCAAGTCAACTGCACCGGTTAAGCGGCATACCATGATAGCTGCTGAATTTCTGGCAGCTTACACACTGCAGCTCATTTCAATGGCAATTTTATTGTTCTATATGATATGTGTGCTCCATATTAATCTCGGTAATGAAGCCGGTTATGTAGCTCTTACCTGCGCTGCCGGTTCGCTGGTCGGTATCGCGAGTGGTATTTTCGTCGGCACTCTCCCTGTCAAGGAGAATGTACAGATAGCTATTTTTCTCGTGTATTCACTTGGTTCATCATTTCTCTCGGGACTTATGGTACACCCGATAAAGATATGGATTGAAAAGAGCATGCCAATAATCAACTGCATCAATCCTGCGACACTTATACAGGATGCGCTGTACTCACTGGTAATATATAATACACACGAAAGATTTTTTACCAACATTATAACTCTGACAGTTATTTCAGTAATTTTGTGTACACTGTCATATCTTATGACAAGGAGGAAAAATTATGCAAATTTATAAGACGTTTTTGAAAATGCTTATTCGCAATCTGCCATCCGGCCTGCTTTATCTCGGTATTTTCGTCGGTATAGCAATTGTCGTGACAAACAACGGTCAGAATAAAGATATAGCATCATTCACTTCCTCCAAATTAAATGTTGCGATTATTGACGATGACAATTCCGAACTTTCCAAATCGCTGGTGGATTACATCAGTTCCTGCCATAACATCGTGAGCATCAACGATAACAAAGAAAAATGGGCCGATGACCTGTTCTACCGTACCGTGGATTATATTCTTGTGATAAACAAAGGCTTCGAGGATGGCATGGCCGGCAACTCCTACGCCGATATGCTTGAGTCATACAGTGCTCCCGATTCAAATACTTCGTATATCGTGCAGTCCCAGGCCGAATCTTATATACAGAACGTCAGTGCGTGCCTGAATTCCGGTCTTTCCATGGGAGAAGCATGCAAAAAAGCCGCCGACATTGCCAAAATACATGTTGATGTCGCACTTTCCGGATCCGGTAAAAATGATGACGTCTCCGATGCGATGCCTGCCGTAAAAACGATAAGCTACTTTTTCACATATTTCCCGTATGTGATACTGTGTCTTCTTATCAATACCCTCGGCTCAACACTGATAATCTGGAACAAGCCGGAATTAAAGGCCCGCACCGCGGTTTCCGGAACAAGCTTTGCCACCAGAAATGCCGGGATTGTATTTGGCATGCTGACTTTTGCATCTATCGTCATATTAATTTTTACGGCAGTATGTGTCGTTATGTATAAGGATGACTTTTTCACAAAAGCCACATTGTATTTCGGTCTCAACGCCCTGTGCTATATGTTGGTGTCGATTTCGGTAACGTTCCTTATCGCACAGTTAAGCAAAAAGCTTTCCGCACTGTCGATATGGTCGAACATTATCGGCCTCTCTACCTCATTCCTGTGTGGCGTGTTCGTTTCCAGAGAGCTTCTTCCGGATAAGGTTGTCGCTTTGTCAAAGTGCCTGCCGACATACTGGTACATCAATGTCACAGAAGAGTTAAAATACTACAAAGGTTCATTGAGCAGCAATTCCTGGATTTCCATGGGCATACAGCTCCTATTCGCGGCAGCCATCATGGTAATCTCCCTGGTCGTTATCAAAAGCAGACAAAGTAAACAGGAAATGGCATAAAATTTCCGCCGGATCGGCTTATTGCCATCCGGCGGTTTAATCATGCATCTATTCTCTCTTTAATAAAATCGGATACATCTTCTTTATCCATATTCATCGCAAATCCAAGTTCACTGTATAAGCTGTCCTCGGCAAGCTTAAAATATCTCTCATCCGTGGATGTGACCTTCTTGCCCTGTGCCATCCTTTCCTGACGGCGTATATAAATCGTCTTGATTATGGTTACCCAGCTTCTGCAGTCACAGGCTTTTGCAAGCTCTTTATACCGCTCTTCCCTGCCTTTATCATTGACCGGCGGAATCTCTTCTATCTGCGGTATCGTATCAATCAGCTTCAGTGCTTCATCTTTCGTAAGTACAGGTCTTATAACTACCTTGGTATTATCGACCGGAAGAAATGCCCTGCCATTCTTATTATATACCGGAACCAGAACATAATATTCCTTCTCTGTGCCTACCATATCCATCGTCGTTATGTCCTCCACCTTGCAGACTCCGGTGTTGCCATATACGACATATTCTCCTACCTTGAACATTCCATCACCTTTCCGTTTCAATCAAACCTCCGGTAATTAAATTTTAACACACTTTATTTTTAAAGTGTAAGTAAAAATTTAGATTTTTTTCTTACATATATCTGATAATACACATCGTTCACAATGCGGATGTGTTCTTGCCGTGCATACCTCGCGGCCATGTTCCACCAGCCTGTGGCACAAGTCACTGCCCTCTTTTGGCGGCACTATTTTCCACAATGCCATCTCTACCTTCTTAGGTTCCGTAATACCGTCTACCAGCCCTATTCTGTTCGACAGCCTTATACAATGCGTGTCCGTCACTATGGCCGGTCTGCCAAATACGTCTCCCATAACGAGATTGGCACTTTTACGGCCGACGCCCGGAAGCTTAAGAAGTTCATTAAAATCTTCCGGTACTTTGCCGCCGTATTCATCACGCAGCATACGCATACATGCGCTTATGTCCCTCGCTTTGCTCGGCCCGAGCCCACACGGCCTCACTATAGCTTCTATATCACTGACTTCTGCCGCAGCAAGTGCATCAACCGTAGGATATTTTTCAAAAAGTCCTTTAACAACCACATTTACCCTTGCATCCGTGCACTGTGCCGCCAGCCTTACACTCACCAGAAGTTTCCATGCTTCTTCATATTCAAGAGTGCATCCGGCATCAGGATATGCCTCTTTAAGGCGTTTTATAACCTCAAGTGCAAGTTGTTTCTTTGTCATAAGTATTCACCTCAAATGTCCGTTTAAAACATTTATTATATTTTCAGATATCAAAAGTCTCCAGATCCTCCGGAATATACAGATTGCCGTTATAATACTTCCTGCCTTCTTCGCTGTAAAGCCGCTTTCTGTCTTTGATATTACTGTCCTCTGTGTGATACAGTATCAGATTAGATACTCCGAGTTTCTCCGCAAGTTCACAGGCATCCTTGACTGTTGAGTGATGTTTCTCATACGGCTTGAACACATCCGCCTGTGAATAAAGACAGAATGCTTCGTGCAAAAGCCATTTGCTGCCCTTGGCATATCTTTCCTCACATTCATTATAAGGTTCGTCTCCGCAGCATGTGAACCTGTCTCCGCCCGGCAGTTCCATCATAAATCCAAACTGTTTTGCTTTGGTGGAACCAATATCAAAAAAAGTTGTCCTGCATCCGATTATCTCGTATGCCTCGCCGTCTTTCACTTCATGCAGTATAATCCTGTCTCCGATAAGCCTGACTTCCTTAGGCTGCAACAATTTCTCCGCCATCTCATACAGAAGTGCCTTAACTTCATCATGTGCATATATGATAACATTTCCATCATATTTACCACCGTTCATTTTCTGTCCGATTATCCTGATCATCCAGATGATTCCCAATATGTGGTCAATATGCTTATGTGTAACAAATATCGTATGTATACTTCCTATATCTATCCCGGCCTGCTTCAATCTGGTCAGTATCGTACTTCCGCCGCCCCCATCCACAAGAAAAACTTCATCGCCATCCTGCAATGCAAAACATGTATTATAGCATTCCGTAACAAGTGCGTTGCCCGTTCCAAGAATTGTAAGTTTCATATACGTATCTCCTGTAATTTTATGAATCTATAATAACACAAATATCCGGAGTGTGCAAACAGCCGCAGTGGGTTTATGTCGGGGTGTTTATGTATTCATTGGCCGGGTGGAGCCGGTTCTACGATTGAAAATGTATCATATAATTCACGCGGAGATGCTCTCACGACTGTTTATGGTTTTCTCCGCGGGTTGCTTTTCGCTATCTCGGCCACTATGCAGTATAAATTTAAGTTGGACGAATTCCGCTCGTAAAACCACTTCGCGCGGCACTATCCCCCCCCACATAATCCCGAACTACCCTCGCGCGCACTATAACGCCGGACTGAACACTTCCGCGGCTGTTTGCAGACGCCGGTACTTGGTTTCGGTACGAAACCTTAGTATCCGCTGCGCCTGCAACCAAACGAAAGTGTGCCGACGGAAGTGTTCTGGCCGGCGGCATCCGACGGAAATGTTCTGGCCGGCGTTTACTTGTCGATCAGGTGAGTCAGTGGATCTACAGGTGTATCGCCATTATCGAGTTCAAAATAGAGGTTGCTGCCTTCCTCGGTAAAGTACCTCGTCGGTTTTGCGATTTTACCGATAACGGTTCCGGCTTCGACTGTGTCGGATATGCCGACTGCGGGCTCCTGAAGCTGTCCGTAGGTTATTTTATAGCCGTCTCCGACCGATATTACCATGCTTGTCCCAAGGATTGGATCCTCATAGATATTTTCGACAAGACCAGGAGCGGCACTCTTAACGTCCGTGCCTACCTCTGCTGAAATGATTATCGCCGGGTTACATTTGTACTGGTCGAGAGTCGGGAAGTATATGGTGTTGTCCATGTTGTATCCCAGAATCACATCTCCATCCACTGGCCAGACAAGGCTGCTGCCATCGTTAAAAGAGAAGACAGGTGCATTTACCTGCACAGGAGTCTCATCCTGCACCTGCGCTGCAGGAAGTGTCGGTGCGTCCGTAGCCGGCTCGCTGGCTGACGGTGCCGTTGTGACAGGCTCTATTCTGGTCGGAACCTGTGTGTCTTTTTCCGTTGAATTGTTGGCAATATTAAGGTCGATATAGTTCTGTTTTTTACTGTTTGAAGTTGCCCTGACTATCGAAATTACTCCCACAACCAGTGCAGCAACTATGGCAAGACTGGCTACAATGGAGAAAATTTTCTCGCCGTCAACTTTTCTTTTTTTTCTGTTCACAATTACCTCCATCCGTGCAGACCATGTATATACGTTCTGCCGCAATTTAGTGTATACAGATATCTTTTCCGGATTGAGATTTTTTATACATTGGTTATGGTTATATTTTTATAATAATAATTCAGAATTTCTTTGTACACTGCACCGGCGGATGCTTTGGTTCTGGCGTTGCATAGGGACATTCCGTACCCAGCGCCATCTCCTTTTACCGTGAATATTACGTTGCCGGAACTGATGTTGACGGTGAATGATGATGATTTAAGCCCCATACATGAGGCAAAAGTCTCGCCGTCCGTTGTGATGCGCCCTGCCATTATTTCCGTAACATATCCGGAATCATCTCGCTCTATTATCTGAAATACACCGGCGTCCTCTGCGTCCATCCTTATGTCGGGCCATGTGTTTTCAAGACGGTCGAGGGCTTCACTGTCAGTGTATTTTACAACCGAGATATAATTATCGTCATTTCTGTCCTCCATACAGTCGACGGAAGAGAGATAGCCGATATCGGAAGCTCTTGTATAACCTGTACTGATTATATGAAAATAAGGAATGAACAGTTTGTTATCATATTTCATAACCTCATTCTTGGTATCATCAACAGCCTTTTTTATTGTATTATAATATGTACCATAATCACTGCCCCAGGCAGTCTGCATATCGCCGGTACTCATAAATTTGAGGGCAGGGCCGGCAGAATCAGCCGCTGCCCCATTTGATTTCACATATTCCCCATAAGTCCTGATTACCACTGCGAACGCTTTGAGGAATTCCGGACTGTCTTCTGCCTTATAGTATGCTGCAACCGTTCCTATGACGTATTCCGTCATATCCATATCACGGATGAACAGGTCATTCTGCTTAACAACCGTTTTTACCGCGTCCTTTCCACTACCGCTGCCATTGTTTCCGGTCATGCACATTGTTATGACAAATGGAACTATAAGACACGCTGCAATATAAATTACTGATTTTAAAATGGTTTTACGCATATGGCACTGTGCTCCTTCCACTTATTGTATGTTTTTTAACAGAAAAATATTCAGTACAAGTAGAAAAAAAACACTTTATTTGATATACTGTATCTATGCTTGTATTTTATAGAACGGCAGAGGCATTGTATTATGATTTATGATAATAGACCAATAGGAGTATTTGACTCCGGAGTCGGCGGTATAAGTGTTCTCCGCGAACTTACATCAATTATGCCGAATGAGAATTATATATATTTTGGCGATTCACTCAACGCACCTTACGGAACAAGACCGCTTGATGAGGTCAGAGAGCTTACATTTCATACAGCCGGCCACCTCATAGGAATGGGCTGTAAATGTCTGGTTATTGCATGCAATACGGCAACAACTGCCGCGGTAAGGGCACTTCGCGCCAGATATGAAGGCGTTCCCGTCATCGGAATAGAACCTGCGCTTAAGCCGGCTGTACTGCATAAGCCGCATGGACGTGTTCTGGTTCTGGCGACCGCTGTCACACTTCATGAAGAGAAATTTCACAGGCTTATGGCTCGTTATGAGAATGATGCCGATATATTTACACTTGCCTGCCCGGGCATAGTGGAGTTTGTGGAACGCGGAATTATAGAAGGAGAAGAACTGATTGAATACCTTAAGCAGCTTTTGCGGAATTATATCGATAATCCGCCCGATGCCGTTGTGCTCGGATGCACACATTATCCTTTTGTGCGCAAAGCAATTGATTCGGTTCTTGGCGGACACGCGGAAATATTTGACGGTGGCAACGGAACCGCACGGGAAACGGGACATCAGCTTAAGCTTCACGATTTATGTGCTTCGCCGGATTCTTTAGGAAATGTAACCATACTTAACAGTAAGCCTGAGATGATTCCGATATCTGAATGGCTGTTAAAGCTGCCTATTGAATAATTTTTGCAGGAGTGTTATATATGATAATATCAATTATTGTGCTTACAGCCATTCTTATCGCTGCACAGCTCATTCTCTCAATCAAACAGATTAAAAAAGGCGCCCCGGATGGCAGGACGCTCTTAATTATAACAATTGTATTCTCAGTTATATGGATTCCCTTAAGTGTGTTCAGACTAATCTACAGCCTGACACCTCTTAAGATATCGTGGTTCATCATTACAGTTGTGTATATGATATTCACCATATGGTATACGAATTCACTGAGCAAACAGATGAAACACTGATTATCTGTCTGTATAACTTACAGCCTCGATTGCAACGGCGCCGCCGCGGACTACCTCAAGTCTGTATCCATAGGTTTCGCTAAGCAGTTTTAAGAGGCTGTTATTTTTATCCTCGGTCATCGTACATTCAAAAAGAATTGTATTCTTGTTGTAATCTTCTATCTTAACGCCGTACACCTGGGATATTCTGAAAGCCTCAGCTTTATCTTTCTCAGTGCAGCTGTTGACCTTGACAAACATCAGCTCTTTCATATGTATTGGAAGATCCGTAAAATCCATAACTTTGACTACTTCCACGCTGCGGTTGAGCTGTTTCTTAATCTGTTCAAAAGTCTTATCATCACTTGTCACACCGATTGTCATACGGGACATAGTCGGGTCTTCCGTAACTCCAACGGTAAGTGTATCGATATTGTATGATTTGCCGGAAAAAAGGCCGGAAATTCTTGCAAGTACACCTGTTTCATTCTCTACATATATGGAAATCCATCTTTTTTTCATAGTATCCATTATCATATCCTCCTAGCCGAACATCATATCCGAAAGAGCGGCTCCGCCCGGGACCATCGGATATACATCATATTCACAATCAAGCATAAATTCAATAAGCGTAACTGATTTCGTATTCTCTGCGGCACGCTTAAATGCCTCATCCATCTGTGCCTCGTTCTCAACACGGATGCCGGTACAGCCATAGCTCTCCGCAAGCTTTACAAAATCCGGTACATAATCCCCGCCGGTACATGTACCGTCTATGCGGCACTGCCTGTTACAGCTTCTTGAATAACGCAGACATGTGCTTGAATATCTCTTATTATAAAACATTTTCTGCATCTGCTTGACATTTCCGAGGTATGTATTATTAAAGATACACAAAATGACCGGTGTCTCAAGAGCATGTGCTGTCGCAAGCTCCTGAATATTCATCTGCGCTCCGCCATCACCGGATATACAGATTACAGGATTGCCGGGGTTGCCTATGCTGGCTCCGATTGCCGCCGGAAGGCCGTATCCCATTGTGCCGAGACCGCCGGATGTAAGGAACTGTCTCTTTCCGTCCATGCGGATATATTGTGTGGTCCATAACTGATTCTGTCCGACGTCCGTCGTAACTATCGAATCCGGGAATAAATCATTGATTTTGTTTATGATTTTCTCCGGAGTCATTCCTTCATAACCGGACATCGTTATAGGGATTTCTTTCTTCCATTCATCTATTGATTTAACCCAGGCATCACTCTTTACGGCTGCCGCATGGGTAAGCATCTCATCAAGCGCGGTCTTGGCATCCGCAACGATTGGAATATTGACTACAATATTTCTCGAAATTGATGCCGTATCTATATCTACATGGATTATTTTTGCATTCTTTGCAAATTCCTCTATCTTGCCTGTTATCCTGTCTCCGAATCTTACGCCGATTGCAAAAAGCACATCACACTCGGATATTGCTTTATTGGAGGCATAATTACCGTACATTCCGATATTGCCCACATACATAGGATGGTCAGTAGGGATAACTCCCTTGCCCATGATTGTCGTGATTACCGGAATACGCATTTTCTCGGCAAGATGCGTGAGGCTTTCTCCGGCGCGGGAAATCTTTACACCGCCGCCTGCCAGAATTACCGGCTTATGTGCCGATTTAAGCATTGTCATTGCTTTCTTAAGCTGTCCGACATGCACACCGTTACTTGGCTTATATCCTCTTATTGATATCTCTGACGGATACTCATCCGATCCCATCTCAAGCTGCACATCCTTCGGAATATCCACAACTACCGGGCCAGGTTTGCCTGTTCTTGCCACATAAAATGCCTTTTTGATAATCGTTGCAAGATCCTTGCGGTCTCTTACCGTTACGGCGTATTTGCATATATTACGGGTAACTCCCACAATATCAACTTCCTGAAATGCATCATTACCTATGAGGTCTCTCGATACCTGACCGGTAAAACATACAAGCGGAACACAGTCATAATTGGCCGTTGCAATACCTGTCACAAGGTTAGTCGCACCCGGTCCGCTTGTGACAAGGCAGACTCCGACCTTACCGGTGGAGCGCGCATATCCATCTGCCTCATGTACAAGTGCCTGCTCATGGCGCGGCAGTATTACATCAATATCGTCCGCATCATATAAAGCATCAAATAAGTCAATTGCCATTCCGCCCGGATATCCGAACACGGTATCCACGCCTTCCTCTCTTAATGCCTTAACAAATAATTCTGTTCCTTTTATATCCATCAGTAAATTCCTCCTGCGCTTTACATCTGCTTGCGAACGACCATATATTCATCGCCGTTCTGAAAATACGGACAGTTTCTTACACTGCCCGACATAAAATTATACATCTCGTCTTCATCCAGATTAACGGAGCAGCTGTAACTCTCCGTCTCTTCATCATATTCATAATATCCGCACATATCGCATATATCCTGTGCCATATCATTCGCCTCCAGCCAGTACATATCCGGTCTCGCAAAGACCGGTCAGATTACCGTTCGTAAGTGTTATTTTAAGAATGCGGTCTCCCGCCGTCTGTATATAATCGCACAATTCGCTGTAATTATCAACCGAGTCGGCATAAATCGTAAAAGTAACATCATTATCTTTCACAATGTATGTCTTTTCGTAATAATCGTTACCGTTTCTTCCGTAGAATAAAACTTCTGCTTTATCGGATACATCTAACAGTTCACCATACGAATTGGGATAAGCATCCGCTATTTTGATGACTGTCTTATCTTCTCCGATGTCATAACTTTGTATAATTCCTTCACGCCATATTGTGTAATCCGGTTCATACTTCGTACAGCCGGCGCACATTACCATTATAACTGCCAGAACGGCACATGTAAATATCCTCTTATTCATGAACTTCCTCCAATTCATATACTGTATATACACGGTTATCCGCCATGGTTCCGAGAAATCTCCTGCTATTGCTATATATAATACAGTAATCTTTTGAAACATCCACCTGTCTTGTATTTCCTCTTCCGGTCAGCTCCGTTCCGACGGAAGACGTTCTGTTAAAGACATATTTCGGATTATTATCTGCTACATTATCCACAGCAAATAAATCTTTATGCCAGGTTACCGGCACACCTTCCATATTATCCCGCAGATATTTTCTCATATATTCCATACTTGCATCAAGATATGCAAGTCTCTTAATCCGGTAATCTCCATACGGATATTCCGGTTCGAGTTTACGTCTGTCGGCATCGGTCTTCATTCCGATAATCATAAATACGATTGCGGCAATCGCGGCCAGCCAGACTATATATCGTGCTAACCATGCCACCGTATATAACTTGTCCTTATAGAAATCAAATCTGAAATAAGACTCCGTAATCCGGTTGTAGACAGTGAATTTCGCACCATCTGTGGTAAGCCTGAGTTCACATTCGGAACTTGAGTTAACCGGCACCCTGAAAGTATCCTGAATATAGTTCTCACCGGATGCACTATAATATGTACCGTTCTTTTCAAATTCTGTCGGAAGGCATCGTCCTTCATTGGCTCCCATCATAATGCAGCTGCTGCCATAATTGATTATATCAACTGTCTCAACGCCGGCATTATCACCGTCAACCGTATATTCGCCGCCCAATTTCGGCTTTAACAGGAATACATACGCAATTGCAGTTAATATCACAACCGCCGCACACAGAGCGGTATATAAACCTCTGCGCATTTTCTTAAATGAAAATACCACGGCCAGGGATGATGCGAGTGTAAAGACAGCCACTGCAATAATTTTAACTATCATAAGCTCTGCAGAATAATCCGTCCGTATACGTTCTGCTTTATTCCATGATATAAAATTGCTGAGTGTATGCAGTTCGCTTACCTCAGCGCCGTCATTGCCACCAGCTCCAACAATAAAGTTATCCCAGAAAAATATATTGTCTCCGCCAATATACATATATAAATTGTCAAGTTCATATCTGTTGCTGTCATATAGGCTTACCTGCACTCCCTTGGGAATGATTTCCTTGGGAACGTCAAACTCCAGTTCGGCATATCTGGTAGTTCCGGTACCCGCCCATCCGTACAATGAATCTATATAATAATCATCAATAACTTCTTCAGCGTCATAAGTATTGTTTACGTTTCCTTCATCATCAGAAATAGTATATACAAAATGCACGGAATCTCCGTTATCTTTCATATCAAATATTCTGGTCTTCTCATCAGATGCGTATATGTATCTTCCGTCATAAGTGTTTTTCCTGCTGCCGATTATATTAACTGTTACCAATGCCGCTATGGAAAGCACCACAAGTGCCGCTGCCACAATCCTCACAATTCCGGTAAATTTTTTCATATTAACCCTCCATATAATGTTATTGTCATAAATTATTGCATAAATGTCAAGTCAAGCTTGAATTTTATTTAAAAAAGTGTAAATTATATAATTAGTATTTTAATCGGAGTGTGTAAATGATAAAGCGCATAGAAATATTATTTATTACAATTATAATAACCGGTGTCCTGTTTATATCCGGATGCGGCCGCGTTGCTGTACCTGAATATTCTTCATCGGATGTAATGCTTGAAGCATTTGATGAGTATTGTATGACTTACAATATCTCCAATGCCGAAGTGCGCCTCGTGGACGGAACCGGTGAAACTCTCTGGGATGCCTGCTACGGTGAATCCGAAGGAGACAGTCTTTTTGCCGTTGCAAGCATAACCAAAATGTTCACGGCAGCTGTTATTTTCAATCTTGACGAGAAATCACTTCTGAGTCTTGATGACTGTATCGACAGCTATCTTCCGGATGGCATCGTGGATGGAATTGCCGTGATTGACGGGATTGATTATTCGCATGAAATTACCGTCCGCGAGCTTTTGTCGCACACATCGGGCATTGCGGATTATTTCAGTGAAAATTCAGATGAATATATATCAATTCGTTCGGAAAGCTACTACAAGAACGATGTATTATATGATTTTGACCTTGCTCTGGATATGACGAGACAGCTGGAGGCACATTTTGAGCCCGGAGAAGATGATCAGGCCTATTATTCTGATTTTAATTACCAGCTTCTCGGCAAAATAATAGAGACCGTCACCGGACAGTCTCTTGAATATAATTATGATAAATATATCATTTCACCCGCGGGACTTGATGATACATTCCTGTTTGAGCCGGGAATGGACTGGGGAGACATTCTTCCCATTGATATGCCCTGCGGCACAACGACCCGTCCTCTTATGGAGTCCGGAGAACGCTCTGCCGGCGGTCTCATCTCAACCGTGGATGATTTATCCTGTTTTATACAATCATACATGAACGGCGAATTGTTTGATATATCATACTTTGAGGAGATTTATGATTTTGCAAGTCTCGGCGCCGGACGTCCGGATTACGGACTCGGTCTTATGCGGTATGATGACAATTACGAACTGTACGGCCATACCGGAAGTTTCGGAAGTGAACTTTTCTACTGTCCTGACCTCGATATATATATCATCTGCAGTGCCAACAACTGCAGTAATGCCAAAAATATGAATCTCATTGAGTATCTTCTTGACTGCTATGCACGGTGATATTTCTTTTGGCACCGTACAGCAACGCAGCCATAAATGCTGTTGTCGGAACAGTAAGTATTACGCCTATGCTTCCGGCAATTCCCTGCATGATCTCAATTCCAATCGAATAAGAATTGATAATCTGTCTGAGCGGCAGATTATATGCATAGTCAAGCACGAGAACGCTTATCGAACCACCGGCAAATGCAAGGATGAGCGTATTGGACATTGTTCCCATCATATCCTTGCCGACATGCATTCCGCTGATAAACAATTCCTTCATTCCCAGCGTCTTTGATTTGTCATGGATTTCTGCTATCGCAGATGATACAGACATTGCCACATCCATTACTGCACCGAGCGATGCTATCAATATACCGGCAAAAAGAAGACCTCCTATCTTAATCTGCGTATTCTGACCTAAGTATACCAATGTCTCTATGTTGGACACATTATATCCGTCAATGTCGGCTGCGAGCCCGAATATCCATGCGCTCAATCCGGAAATCAACACTCCGAGTGTGGTTCCGAGTATTGCGGATATTGTCTTGCGGTCATTGCCGCCTATCAGATACATCGTCACAATCGTTGTAACCACTACCATTATTACCGCTGCCCAGAATGGCGACATTCCAAGATATATCATCGGCAGGAACATAAATATGATCATTGCGAAGGTAAATATAAGTCCTATCACCGATTTTATACCGTTAAATCCTCCTATGCAGCATATCAATGCCAGAAATACGGCTACATATGCTAACACTGCCACCGTTCTGTCTTTGGAATACACTCCTACCGTGGCGTTATCACCCGATACGCTGAATGTAACGATGACTTTATCGCCTTTATAACAGGTTGCTCCGAAAAGATTTCCCTCAGAACTGGTTGCTTCATAGATTTCGCCTTTATGTGAACCGCTTTTTATCATTACTTTCAAAAGCTGGTATCCGGCTCTCTGTCCGTCAGGCTGGAGGTTATCTGTCACAACTTCAGTTACAACTGCTTTCTCGTACGAATATCCCTTCATTGAAACCATTTCTGTTTTTTCAAAAGAATTAAGCCGCCAAAGGGCAGCCACAAGGGCTGCCACAATGACAAGTATTATTGTACACTTGATTAATTTATTTTTCATTTACTGCTGTTTTCTCTTTCTATCTGATACAAGTACTGCTGTAAGTCCGATAAATGCAACGCCTGCAAGTGTAAACCAGATTGCCATTCCTGTTCCTTCCTTGGCATAACCTGCGACTACATCTTTGTCATCGTCCTTGACATCGTCATTTTTATCATCATCCTTATTGCCGTTATCGATTTTTACAAGTTTACTTTCAACATCTGCAAGTCCGGCTGCTGCACTTGCAACATCTTTGGTCGTTGCTTCTGCATTGTCTGCGATGGTCTGTGCTGCATCGATAAGTGCCTGTGCCTCTGCGATTGAAGCGTCTGTGTAAAGTCCTGACTTCTTAGCCTCATCAAGTTTCTTCTGTGCTTCTTCGATTGCACTTACGAGTGATGTTTTGTCTGCCTGCTTAACTATTGTGTAAGCCGTTGCAATTCCGCCGTCTGCTACAAGTTCTTCGTTCGTAGCTGCATCGTATGTTCTTACGGTAAGTGTTACATCAGTGATATCGATTACGGAATATGTAGGTCTCCAGCTCTGGCTTCTTGCTGCGATGTAATCCTGCTGTGTACCGATTAACTGATAGTACTTACTGCCTGTTGCCGAGTTTGCCTCAAAGTATACCGTTCCTTCAGGATCGATTACTTTATGTGCATTATCTGCATTGCTTTCAAGATTGTAGCAGATGTTGTCGTTAAGATAAGCATTGAAATCATCTGTTGCTGATGTTGAAGGAGCCTTTGTATAATCTGTATGGTCTTTTCCGTCTGTAGAAATCTGATATGTTCTTGAATATGTATGGTCATGTCCCTGTAAAACAGCATCGAAATCATAATTATCAATGATCGGTGTAAGCTGTGTTCTTAAAACCATACCGTCAGTATCTGAGTGGTCATATCCTGAACCGTAGATATCCTGGTGGAACATAAGCACTCTCCACTTGGCATCCTTATTGTTCTCAACTGCTTCTTTAATAACATTTTCATGCGTTGCGCAGTTGTAATTGTTGGTATCAATACTTACAAAGAGTGTGTTGCCATATCTGAAATAGTAATCTGTACCTGCTGTTGTGGCTCCCTCCGTGTTCTCAGCTTTGACAGCTGCATTCGGCGTATTGAAATGGTTCTGGTAATTGACCGACTTGGAATCATGGTTACCGATTGTGGTTGCTATCGGTGTGCTTCTAAGCTGTGACGGATAAAGAAATCCTGCGTATTCGATCTGCTGTTCAAGCTTATCCTCCTCCTTTGTTACCTTGGTCTGATTGATCTGGTCACCTGCCGAAAGGATGAAGCTGATATCTGTATGTGCACTGAGTGCTGAATTAAGTGTTCCCTGCCAGTTATAAGCATCATTCATTGCATGATACTCTTTGGTATTGGAATCCTGTCCTACTGATGCACCGATCTGCGGGTCACCCACATACATAACCGAGAAGCTATCGGTAGATTTGGTTGAGTAATCAATTGCATCTGACCACTTGCCGTCACAGTAGTACTGATATTTATATGAAGTATTCTCATCAAGTCCGGTAACGGTTACCTTGTTTGGATAAAGAGTAACACTTGAACCGTTTTCAATAACTGTCTCTGCCTTATCGATATTCTGTGTTCCGTCAAATGTTTTAATCTCTTTTCCTGTTGAATCAAGAAGTCTCACCATCGGAGTCTCCTTGGTAAGTGAATACCATCCAAAGTTAAGCTCTGTGGCATCCTTGCCAGGTGTAAGAGCAACCTGCTCATAATTACGGCTTAATGATGTCCACTTTGTCTGCCAGTCAGCCCATGCTTCGCTGTCTGCATATACATTGGAATAAACCGTTTTCTCTTCTGACTCATGTCCGTCTTCCACGAAGCATGCGTCCTTAACCTGGCTTCCGGTTGTCTTGCTGCTTGATGCATCATTCCATGCAGCTCTCATTGAACTTCTTGCATACGCACATGTTGTTCCCATTACCATACCTGCTACCATTGTTGCAGCAAGCATACCTGATACAATTTTTTTGCTTTTTCTCATAAAACTCTCTCCTTGTTCTACGTTTAAATGTTTTTCATTCAACACATATTAAGATAGAGTCGGTATGTAAAAAGCAAAACCGCCGTGCTGTAAAGACTGTGTAATGTCTTCGTAAGCACGACGGCTGTATTATTAAATCGTATTTACTTTCAATTTCTTACGTTTGTGAATTGCCTCGTATATAATCATTATTATTACCGAAATAATTACCGATGGGAAAAATATTGTTACAAATGCATGTGAAAAACTTGCATCCGGCCACATGTATAATGTAAACATCCTGACAGGTGATTGTATAAAATATATCCATAAACTTAATTTACCTACCGTTCTGCTCACACTATTATTACATAGACGCATAAAAATACTTTGTCCGCTCATGGTAATTGCAACAGCTATTGTAAAAAATATATTGATTATATTTACACATGTAGCCGTACCGTAATTCATCATGGCGATACATGCAATATATAAAATTGGCTCTGCAAACCTGATTATGTTTTTTCTGGCTTTACTCATCGTATCGAATGAATTTTTGATATATTCCATTATCACATAGGATAAACAGCCTAAATTGATGCTTACAAAACCTCGTAACAGTCCATATTTCATAAATCCGGTCCATAAATCAATTCCATGATAGCCTTCCTGTGTCATACCATAAAATCCGGACAATGCAACTGCTATAATCGGTGCTGCTATGTAACAATAATTACGTCTCCATTTGCGAAGCAACGGATACGTCACAAACATAACAACCAACATCGCAGACACATACCATGATATACCCAGGACATTGGTATTCGGTATTCCTGACATATCCAATAACATAATATTAGGAATTGCACATACTAATTTCATGATGAATTTTCTCATACCTTGTTCATGCAATATATCAATACCGTTTCTAAATATATACATTGGAAATGCCATCATCCATGCAATAATAAATGCCGGAAAAACAGTTTTTATTTTTCCCCATATAAATCCGACATTTTCCTTGCCGATTTCTTTAAGACCGGTATTTTCATCCATTCGCATTACATGTGCCGCCATGAAAAATCCGGACACTACGAAGAAGAACTCAACGCCGTATCTTCCCCATACAAAAAGGAATGAGTCACCATGATAGTACTCTCCCACATGCATTACAACGATGATAAGGCAGAATATTATTTTCCACCAGTCTATAACACCATTGTATACTTTTTTTGCCTCCATATCCAAAAGCCTCCATATGCTATTCTATAACATTTTTCTGATAGTCTATCATAACATCATATATACGCTTGCAGTTGTTGTGGTCGCTGAACTCGAAGAAGTCATCCGCTCTTGCACGGTATTCATCCTTCATCACACAGTTATTCTTCATATAGTCAATAAGTGTATCTATGAGTTCATCATTGTTATGGCATATCTCTCCGAATGCCATTGTATCATAGTGATACGTTCCTTCCTCATAATGCTGAGGAATATCGTCATGGTGAAGGTATACCAGCGGTTTGCGCATATAGGCGAAATCAAACTGGACACCCGAATAATCCGTAACCATAAGGCTTGATTCCCTGAACACCTTCTCATAGCTCATATCGCCTGTCGAAGGAATTATGTCCACATAATCATTCTTATCGAAATCATCCACCTGCGGACTTACAATAGGATGAAGCACATATGCTATCCTGTAATTGTATTTACGCGCTGCATCAAGAAGTCTGGTATCATTAATAAGAGAATTATAAATTCTGTAATAATCCGTTTCCTTGAATAATGGGTTGTAATCCCTGGCAACGCCCTCGTTACGTGTAACCGGTACAGAAGCCTGCATTCTCCATGTCGGAGTTATAAGAATCTGTCTCTTATCATCATTGATTAATCCGTCATAACGCGGCACACCCGTAAGTTTAAGTGCATTAAATCCGGCATAATCATACACCGGTCTGCTCAGATTCTCAATCTCATACTTGGATGCACAGAAATATAATCTTGTATTATCGCGAAGCCGGTTCTGTGCAATCGCTATTTTCTGGATCGACATTCCGTGCTGCACGCATGCTACATGAAAATGTATAAGGTCTCTTACATGCGCCGATGCCGACATTGAATAATCGTTGAATGCAAATACCGTGGAGTTGCTTATGACCATCATATCCGCATACAGAAAAATAAGTCTGTGTTTAATGCTCCTCCTGATAAGCGGTTTGTAGCCCTCTGCCTTAAGCCTCTTGCAATCCGGGCATTTCTTGTCGACAAGATAGTATTTCTTAATACCGTCATTCTGTGCCGAAGCATATTTAAAAATATATTCGGAAGAATCTCCTGCCTTATAAATCTTATCGATAAACATCCATATAGGTTTACGTTTCATGAACGGCTTACATATAAAATACGCCATTCTGACAAGCAGGAACTTATATGTTTCAAGTTTACGCGACATTAACATCTCAAACCAAAGCTTCATCTCACGCTTAAAGATTGAGCGTTTACGTATCTTATATATTACAATCGTTGAGAATTTATATGCTGCCATATAATTTTCTCCGAATGTCCAGTAACTGTTTTTAAATTTACCGGAAAGACAGCTTGTATGTGAATCAAATGAAATTCTTAACAAATCTTCCCATTCACCGACACTGTATTTAAACGCAATTGACTGGCGTTCTACGTTTTCAACCGGAATCACTACCCTGAAAGAAATTCTCTTATAGAATGAAATTCCGAAAAGCTTCGTATGTGAATATCTCTCGCGTTTCTCAACTTCGATTATTCCATTCTCAGTCTCAACATAAAAATGTCCTTCTTCGATATCATATATACCTGACAATGTACCGTCTATTGCAAGTTTACCGTCACGGTAATCCATAAACTGGATATTCACCTTCTGGCTGATTCCTGATGCCGCAAGAACACCTGCCGCGCCGTAGTACGGCTTACCGTTAAGATAATATCTGGAAAGCCTGTACGATTCGTCATGATATTTTATCTTCATGAAGAGTTCCTGAACATAGAATTTCTTGCCGCAGAATTCAAGGTTATGGCTGTTCATTATTATCTCATCATCGATGTGCTTAAGCACCCTTGACCATGACCAGAGATAATCCTCTGCCTCCTCTATAGGCACGCAATGCTTATTAAGGTTGTTTAAATTGGCTTCCACCCTGTTGTTAAGTGCATATATTGCCTGTGTCTGGATTATTGCAGGTACTTTGCCGTTCATTGACTCAAGGTACGGAACCCAGAATTTGTCAATTGCCTCATAATACCATTCTGCCTCATAGTATCCTTCAAAAAATACCGTGCTGTCCTCACTTGCCTCATGAAATTCATATATCTGTTCATTGACATAAAGCATCTTCATTTCTTTCAGCATTATATCAAACAGAAAGGCCTTTTCAGTCTCATATCTGATATCTGTTCTCAAAGGCCCATTTTTCCAGTATGACGAATCAATCCATGTTCCCTCAAGGAAATACGGAAGGCAGTTATACTGTGTATTAAAATTAATCTCAAGATAAGGCAGTGTACTTTTTATTCGTGAAAAAACATCATTTATGACTTCGCCTTCATGTTTCTTTGCCGGTATTGCGAGTTTATATCCATGTACGGACTCAAGATATTTAACCATACTGCTAAGGTATGAAGGACCGAAGCTGCTTCCTGCTTTGATAACGGTAACGAAATGTCCATTGACATCACCAACAGCATTAATATCATAAGATTCGGATATCCTGACATTAGGCCATTTGGCAAACTGGGCAGCTGCGTCATCTGTCAATGACTTATCTTCTGAACATATAATAAGTTCCACTTTGTCGGCTGCTATATCCTGCAATTTAAGGAGGCTTCCTGTCTTAGCATTACAGGACGCCTCCTCTGATAAAATGTATATTAAGGACACCACAATGTCTTTATTATACATCATAAGTTAATTCCTCCTTGGCAAACTTCTTATAATGCTCATAATAATAATGAGAACGAAGTGTGTAGAGATCTTCCGGTGTGGTGACCTTAATATTGTCACGTTCTCCGATGAAGATATGAATATTCTCGCCAAGTTCAATAAGTAAATCCGCTGATGATGTCGGATTTACAAGTCCTCTCTTGGCTGCTTCCTCATGGGCCCAGAGAATCTTACGCATAGTATATCCCTGCGGAGCCTGTGTAATGTACATATTCTCTCTCGGCATATTGGTATTGCAATTCATTCCGTCAGTACTTACAAGTACCGAATCAATGCTTCTTACAACCGGAACAGCCGTCTCATACTCTTTGGCAAGTTCAATACAATCCGATATAAGCTGCTCTGACATTACCGGTCTTACACCGTCACAGATAAGAATTATATCAGTATCGGCTGCATCTTTGGCAACTTCAACAACTCCGTTATGAATCGACTCAAATCCGTTAGCTCCTCCCGGAACGATTGCTTTAACTTTCTCAATCTTATATTCTTTGATAAGATCCTTAAGATGATCTATACCCGTTGCTATACATGATACGACAATATCATCTACAAGCGGATGCTTTGAAAAATTCTCAAGCGTTCTTATAATGATAGGCTTGCCGTCTACCTCGATAAACTGTTTAGGTGTATTTGCTGATTTCATTCTTGTACCGGTTCCTCCGGCAAATAACATTGCGTGTACCATAAAATCCTCCTTCATAAAGTGCACTTAGTTTATATCATATCAGCGTATTTGCTGATATCGTATTCTATAATCGTATGACGCTCCCTGTCTGCTTCGTCAGGTATCGTCATATAGTTACCGTATAAATGAGACAGATATTTATGAATCTCCTTCGGGAAAAAATACTGTCTGTCCTCATATTGCATAAGTACCGGATCCATAAACCATTTTCTTAAATACTGCTCACCGCCGAAATGTCCTCTTCCTGCCGGTATTGCAATAATGTCTGATTTATCGTTATGACAGTTACTCAATGCTTTCTCTGTTGTAAGCAGCCATTTTCGGAGACTTCTGAATGAAAATAAAGTTCCGATTGCTTTCTTCTTGCCAAGCATGCGTCCGAGTTCCGGATCTGCTTCAATAACTGCACCCATACGCTGGTATTTATCCTTAATCCTTACACACGAGCATATGAACTGTAATCCGTCAGAAGTAAACCTCTGCCACAGCCGTCCGATACGGCTCTTTCTTACATTCTCTATCGGGAATACATCTATAAACAATCCGGCATTCCTCTTATCATTGTCCGCCGGTTCAACAAAACGTGTTCCGTTAAGCCTGATCTTCATAAAATTCAGATCATAATCCGGAGATGTATTGATATTCTGAACTGTGTATTTACCCGGATATGCCTTATTAATAAGTTCCGGAAGTCTGTCATAGTCTTTACGCAGAAGACATATATCTATATCGTCATCCCACGGAATGAAGCCTTTATGCCTTACCGCGCCGATTGCGCATCCTCCGGTCATCACATACCTGAGATTATTCTCCGTGCATACATCATGAATATCATCCATGATAAGTAAAAGCAATTTCTGAACATCATGTACATCCTTATCGCTAAGTGTATAATGCACTTTCTCATATTCAGCCCATTTCTTAAGTGAATGAAAAGTACTTAACATAATCTTACCACCCGTATATCTTCATGAAATGCACCTGTCTCTTATCCTCAGGCGGCAATTCCATATAATCGCCAAAAAGAGACGTCAGATAATAGTCATAACATCCCGGTGCCATTGCCTTACAATCTTCAAAATCCATAGGCACACCGCTCACATATTCTTCTCTCGGACAGCTTTCCTGTGGTCCATAGCCGAAAACTATTCCGGCAACATTTGTTGAACTTTCAAAAGGATACTTCTTCGCAATCCTTTCAATGTATCTGACCGTTCTCTTTCTTCCCCAGATTGCTCTGGCAAAAGGCTTAAGCACCGGCTTTATGAGTGCCTTCACCTTATTGGCTCCTGTTCCGGTCTTCGACTTGACAAATCTGAGTCTCTTACGTGCTGCAAGCACCTTACGGTAAATACTGCGTACCTCGTCTTCATCGTCCGGAAGCCCGTCCATCGGAAAAATATCTATCCACAGATAACGGTCGTACGGATCATCTATATATTTCTTATCAACTCTTGTGTTAAGATCAAATATCTTACACATAGGATCATTCAGATTACCCAGGTCGGATGAATTAAAACTATATCTCGGCATGAGAGGCTGTTTACGGACAATTTCCTGCAGCTTGTCATAATCCGGCCTTGGCATAAGCAGGTCAATATCATCATCCCACGGAATAAAACCTTTATGTCTTACCGCTCCGAGGAGTGTACCTCCTGCCATGTAATATCTTAAATTATACTGTTCGCACAATTTTATGAACAGCTTCATCATCTTCAATTCACGTTCATGAACTTCTTCAAGCGAAAGCCGGTGTTCATTATGCACTTCGCCCATACTATTACTCCTGTTTCGTAGCAAGCATGCTCTCTATCATTCTCTTATACATATCGATAAGTCCGATTTCCGGCTTCCATCCGAGTTCCTGAAGCTTATCTGAATTAAGATGCATCTTAACATCCGGAGCATATCCATATACAAGCGCATCCTCAGGTATATCAAGAATCACTTTAATCTTATCATCTGCAAGTTCTTTGGCTACCATTTCAGCCATACCGCGTATTGTAATGCTTGATGCCGGATTAGCAACCGTATATGCCTCTCCGTTATTACCTCTGATGAGAAGAAGAAGAATGGCTTTGACAACATCCCTTGTATAACAATAATTGCCAACCGACTGCCCTGCTGTATGAAGAACTATGTCATTTCCGTTAATTGCACTCTTGGCAAACTGGGCAAATACCCTGTTCTCTTCATAAGGGATTCCGGCGCCGAATGTCTGGGCGAGTCTGGCTATTCTTACCGGAACATTGTATTCTCTTGCATATGATGAACAAAGACATTCACATATTCTCTTACCTTCTGAATATGAACTTCTGACATTATGAATATCAATATATCCCAGGTCGTCTTCCTTTACATATTCAAGTGAAGGGTCTGTAATTCCGAACGCCTCCATCGATGAAAGATATACAACACCCTTTGCGTGTACATCCGCTGCAAATCTTAATATATTATCTGTTCCGTCAAATGCCGTCTTGATTGTCTCTACCGGATGCTCAACGAAAAATTTGGATGCTGTCGGGCTTGCCGTATGGACAATATAATCAACCTTATCATCAATCTTAATTGAATCCGTTATATCCTGACTGACTATAGAAAGCGCGTCACTTTCAAAACCGGCATACAATCGTCCTGCCTTCGCTGCATCCCTGACAAGCGCAATTACTTTAATTCCGGCATTATGTCTCTTATTCATATTAAGAAGTGCCTTGACTGTCTGCATTCCGACAAGTCCCGTCGCTCCGGTCACCATAACAGTAGTATTGTAGAGCTCATCAAACGGCAGGCTGCTGTCCGCTATATTATCAAGATCCTCCTGTAATACTTTATCAATCATAATATATATCTCCTTATATGATACAATTATCTGTAGTTTACCACTTTCGATATCAAATTACAACTCTTTACCCGCACATTCAAGTGCAGCCGCAATTACTTTATCCATATCGTAATATTTGTACTGTCCGAGTCTTCCGCCAAAAATAACATTGCTTTCTTTGTCCGCCAGTTCGCGGTATTTTTCATACAATGCATTATTTTCTTCATTATTCACAGGATAGTATGGTTCCATTCCCTGCTTCCATTCCGACGAATATTCTCTCGAAATCACCGTTTTAGGCTGTTTCCCGAACTCAAAATGCTTATGTTCTATGATACGGGTGTACGGTACCTCACGGTCCGTATAATTAACAACGGCATTGCCCTGATAATTCTCACAATCAAGCACCTCAGTCTCAAAGCGCACGCTCCTGTACTGAAGCGGTCCGTAACAATATCCGTAATATTCGTCTATCATTCCCGTAAAAATCGTTTTCCGTGCAATATTCTTATTATCCCTGATAAAATCAAAATAATCCGTGCCGGTTCTTACCTCAATTCCTTCAAGCATTTTCTCTATTATTGCCGTGTATCCGCCGATAGGTATTCCCTGATATCTGTCATTAAAATAATTATTATCATATACGAATCTAAGTGGAAGCCTCTTGATTATGAAAGCCGGAAGTTCCTTGCAGTCCCTTCCCCACTGTTTTTCTGTATAACCTTTGATAAGTTTCTCATATACATCACGGCCGACAAGCGACAATGCCTGTTCCTCCAGGTTATGCGGCTCTGTAATTCCAAGATCAGCTATCTGTGATGCGATTATTTCCTTGGCCTGCTCAGGGGTTTTTATATTCCACATCCGGCTGAAAGTATTCATATTGAACGGCAGATTATAAAGTTCATCCTTATATACGGCTACCGGTGAATTAATGTAATTGTTGAATTCGGCGAAACGGTTAACATAATCCCATATCTGCTTATCGCTTGTATGAAAAATATGCGCACCGTATTTGTGCACATTTATTCCCTCCGTACTCTCGGTATATATATTGCCTCCGATATTATTCCGCTTATCTATTACAAGACATGTTCTGCCCTTCTTATAAGCCTCATGCGCAAATACAGCGCCGAAAAGTCCGGCTCCGACTATGAGATAATCGTACATAAGTCCTCCTTACCATTAAGACATAAACTCATCATAGACCGGCATTACCTCGTCGGTCGGTCCTATCATTTTAATGTCGCCTTCATGCAGCCAGATTACACGGTCGCAGAACTTACGAATCGTATCGCTGTTATGTGATACGAGGATTACAGTTCTGCTTTCATCCTTGATAAGTTCCTGCATCTTGGCACCGCTCTTTTTACGGAACTTGGCATCTCCGACACTCAGGACTTCATCAACAAGCATAATCTTCGGTTCAAGAATTGCCGTAATTGAAAATGCGAGCTTTGAGAACATTCCGCTTGAATATGTTCTTACAGGCATATCAATAAACTTTCCGATTTCGGCAAAACTTATAATCTCGTCCATCTTCTCGGTTATCTTGTCCTTAGGATATCCGAGAAGCATTCCGGAAAGATATATATTCTCTCTTCCTGTCAGTCTGGTCTGAAAACCGACACCGATTGAGAGAAGTGCCAGCGAATCAGTATAATTCTCTATTGTTCCTTCATCCGGTGAAAAAATACCGGCAATAGCTCTTAAAGTCGTTGACTTGCCGCTTCCGTTTTTACCGACAAGCCCGACAATTTCGCCCTTCTTTACATCAAAAGATATTCCCTTAACAGCCTCAAAGACATCCGCCTTATTCTTGCGCAGTTTAAAAAGACTTCTCCTTATGGACATATTATGGAGACATTTATACCTTATATGAAGATTTCTTACTTCAATTGCATTTTCTTCCTGCATTTAAATCACCTTAATATAACTATTTTCATATTTATAGATAAGCTTAATTCCTCCGACTGTCATCAGAAGTCCTACGACAAACCACGCCGCTAATACCTTATATCCAACATTTGACGAATAGATAAGGCAGTTACGCATGGAAGTCATAAGAAAAGCCATCGGGTTACACTTGCCAAGAATCGTTCTGAACGGTTCCGGAACCATGTCCAGCTTGTAGAATACACCTGACATGTAAAACACGACTCTGAGCACTACATTTATGACATTCCTCAGGTCCTCAACGAATACACCGAAATGCGCTATAATTGCACTGAACCCGAATGTCACAAGGAAAAGCGTGATAAATACCGGTATCACCCAGAGGGCGTATATCGTAAGATGCACCTTATAATATATCATAAGCACAATGATAATGCCGAACGACACTGCCATCTTGAACGCCAGCACCAACATCTGTGTAAAAATAAGTGCATACTTGGGTATATATACCTTCGTGACGATTGATTTGTTCGATGCAACGATTTTAACGCTCTGCATGACATTTTTATTGAAAAAGTCCCATAACGTTATACCGATTATAATATAGAGTGTCATGTACTGACCGCTCTTGTTAAAAATAATTGTATAGATAAACCAATATACTATTGTAAAAAGTACAGGTTCCAAAACCCACCATAACCATCCCAGATATGAACCGGCCACTTCCGATTTCAGGGATGACTTTGCAGAAAATCCTATATATTTATAGAATTTCTTCATATCTTTGATAAACTTAGCCATATGCCTTTTTGCGCACGCTCCTTTCTGTCAATCCCGTTCAATATAACACTAATATTACGTAAAGTCAATAAAACTATACCCCGCATATGTTAAATACGGGGTATAGAGATATTAGTTATTCATATTAATTAAAGTTCGACTTTAACCTTATCGAGATGCCAGATATCGCGCACATACTCTTCAATAGTTCTGTCCGATGAGAACTTGCCGCTGCATGCTGTGTTAAGCATGACGGAACGGGCCCATCCTTCGCTGTCCCGGTATTTTTCTTCAATCTTCTTCTGTGCATCGGCATACGAACGGAAATCCTTAAGGATAAAGTAAACATCCGGCTTCGCATCATAGAGAAGCGAATTGTAGATATCCCTGAAAAGCTCAGGATCCTCAGGTGAGTAGAAACCGTTGATAAGCTGCATAAGCACCTGTCTGATTTCCTGGTCGTTGTTAAAGATATCCTGAGGGTTATATCCGCCCTCATTCTGGTATTTGATAACTTCTTCAGCTGTAAGTCCGAAGATTACCGCATTTTCATCTCCGACTTCCTTGACAATCTCAACGTTAGCGCCGTCCATTGTTCCGAGTGTCATCGCACCGTTAAGCATGAACTTCATATTACCTGTACCTGAAGCCTCTTTGCTGGCTGTTGAAATCTGCTCGCTGACATCAGCTGCCGCAAAAATAATCTCGGCATTGGATACACGGTAATTCTCAATAAATACAACCTTAATCTTGCCGTCGATGCTCTTATCATTATTAATAACATTGGCAACATTATTGATAAGTTTGATTGTGAGTTTTGCTCTTCTGTATCCTGCTGCTGCCTTGGCACCGAAAATAAATGTTCTCGGATAGAAATCCATATCCGGATGCGCCTTAATCTGGTTATACAGATACATTACGTGAAGGATATTAAGAAGCTGTCTCTTATATTCATGAAGTCTCTTAACCTGTACGTCAAAAATCGAACGCGGGTCAACATCAACTCCGTTATGCTCTTTGATATAAGCTGCAAGTCTCAACTTGTTCTGGTATTTAATCTGCATAAATTCCTGACGGCTGAGTTCATCATCTGCATATACCGCAAGTTTCTTTATCTGTGAGAGATCTGTGATCCACTCATCGCCAATCTTTCTGGTTACCCAGTCAGCAAGAAGCGGGTTTCCGTGAAGAAGGAATCTTCTCTGTGTAATACCGTTGGTCTTATTATTGAACTTCTCAGGCATCATCTCATAGAAATCCTTAAGTTCCTGTTTCTCAAGAATTTCCGTATGAAGTGCTGCTACACCGTTTACAGAGAAACCTGCAACGATTGCAAGGTTTGCCATCTTAACCTGACCGTCATAGATGATTGCCATCTTAGCGATTTTGTCCTGATTGCCCGGGTATAATTTCTTAACCTGCTCAACAAATCGTCTGTTAATCTCTTCAACAATCTGATATATTCTCGGAAGAAGTCTTGAGAAGAGTTCAATAGGCCATTTTTCAAGTGCCTCAGCCATAATTGTATGATTGGTATATGCACATGCCTTGTTGGTAACTTCCCATGCTTCATCCCATGTGAGTTTCTCGTCATCCATAAGAATTCTCATAAGTTCTGCTACCGTAACTGTCGGATGCGTATCGTTAAGCTGGAAGCAGATTTTCTCATAAAGCTTTCTTACATCATCATGTGTCTCTTTATATTTGGCAACTGCTCTCTGAACACTTGCTGATACGAAGAAATACTGCTGCTTAAGTCTTAATTCCTTACCTGCATAATGGTCATCGCAAGGGTAAAGGACTTCGCAGATAGTTTTTGCAAGGTTCTCCTGCTCAACTGCCTTGTGGTAATCACCTTTGTCAAAAGAATCAAGGTTGAACTCCTGGATAGGCTCTGCATCCCAGATTCTTAATGTGTTTACAATATTATTGCCATATCCGACAACCGGAAGATCATAAGGTACAGCGCGTACACACTGGTATCCTTCCTGTACGAAATTGTCTCTTCCCTTATCATCAACATAAGATCTTACATATCCGCCGAATTTAACTTCAACCGCATATTCAGGTCTCTTGATCTCAAATGGGTTACCGTCTCTTAACCAGTCATCCGGAATCTCAATCTGATATCCGTTCTCAATCTTCTGTGCAAACATACCATATCTGTATCTGATTCCACAGCCGTATGCCGGATATCCGAGTGTTGAAAGTGAATCGAGGAAACATGCTGCAAGACGTCCGAGGCCACCGTTTCCGAGTGCCGCATCCGGTTCCTGATCTTCTATAACATTAAGGTCAAAACCAAGCTCATCAAGTGCTTCTTTAACTTCCTTGTAACATGTAAGGTTAATCATGTTGTTGCCGAGCGCACGTCCCATGAGGAATTCCATCGACATATAGTACACTGTCTTGGCATCCTCTTTCTCAAATTCCCTATGAGTTGCAATCCATCTGTCGATTATATAATCCTTAACCGTATATGCAACTGCCTGAAAAACCTGCTGTTTGCTTGCTTCGTCAATTGTCTTTCTGTACATGTTCTTGACATTTGACACTACCTGTTTTTTGAAATCTTCTTTGTCAAACTCCATTTTCTCCATCCTGATTTCTCCCTTTGTTTAATTTTTGGAAACACCCAATGTAACTGTCTCGCCATTGATATTCCATTCCTTAGAGTAACCTTTTATTTCTCCAGATATTATGTCGGTTGCAAGAACCTCCGCCTTAACGGTATCTGAATTTTTATCCAGAAGCGCGGCAATTTTATCATTACCTTCCGAAGAAACGGTAATCTTATCCATTACTTCAAATCCTGCTTCTTTTCTCATGGTCTGTATCTTACTGATAAGCTCCCTTACAAAGCCTTCTTCAATAAGTTCAGGAGAAAGATTTGTATCAAGAACAACCGTCACGCCGTTATCGCTTGCCGATTCAAAGCCTTCTGTCTGTGCAATATCAATAAGAAGATCATCCTTGGTAAGTTCAACTTTCTCTCCGCCAAAATCAAATGTAAGCATCCCATTGGCATTGAGCTCATCCATGGCAGCATTGCCGTCAATTGCCGAAAGAGCCTGACGGATCTGTCCGAGGAGTTTACCGTACTTAGGACCTACTGTCTTAAGCTGCGGTTTGAAGCTGTATGAGCTGTATGCTCTTACGTCATCCGTAAATTCCACTGCCTTAACGTTAAGTTCATCCTCAATAATTTCCTTGAAAAATTCCGGAACTTCAAAAGGTGCCTTAACATACATTTTGCCGATAGGCTGTCTGTTCTTGATATTGGCTGCATTACGGCACGCACGTCCGATAACAACGATTTTAAGAACTTCATCCATATTCTTCTCAAGCTCTTTATCAATATATGTTTCGTCAGCTACAGGATAATCACAAAGATGTATGCTCTCCGGTGCATCCTTATCGATACTCTTGACAAGATTGAGATAAATTTCCTCTGTCATAAACGGTATCATAGGAGCTGCTACCTTGCAAAGTGTTACAAGACAGGTATAAAGTGTCATGTAAGCATTTATCTTATCCTGCTCCATTCCCTTAGCCCAGAAACGTTCTCTTGAACGTCTTACATACCAGTTGCTGAGGTCGTCAACAAATTCTTCAAGAACTCTTGTCGTCTCCGGAATCTTATAATCGTTAAGATAAGAATCCACTGATTTCACAAGTGAGTTGAGCTTACTTAAAATCCACTTATCCATTACGGAAAGTTTATCATATTCAAGCTGGTATTTGGTTGCGTCAAATTCATCTATATTCGCATAAAGCACGAAAAATGCATATGTGTTCCAGATTGTTCCGAGGAATTTTCTCTGTCCTTCGGTAACGGCCTTATCGTAAAATCTGTTCGGAAGCCATGGTGCCGAATTCGAGTAGAAATACCATCTGATTGCATCTGCGCCATGTGTTTCAAGAGCATCAAACGGATCAACCGCATTGCCCTTTGATTTACTCATCTTCTGGCCGTTCTCATCCTGTACATGTCCGAGAACGATTACGTTCTTATACGGTGCCTTATTAAACAGCAATGTTGATTCTGCAAGCAGTGAGTAGAACCATCCTCTTGTCTGGTCAACAGCTTCAGAAATAAAGTCTGCCGGGAACTGCTTCTCAAAAAGTTCCTTATTCTCAAACGGATAATGATGCTGTGCAAAAGGCATTGCTCCCGAGTCAAACCAGCAGTCGATAACTTCCGGCACTCTCTTCATGGTTTTTCCGCAATCCGGACACTTAATTGTTACCGCATCAATGAACGGACGGTGGAGTTCAATATCGTCAGGACAGTTATCCGACAATTCTTTAAGTTCTGCAATGCTTCCTATGGAGTGCATCTTGCCACAACCCTCGCACTGCCAGATATTAAGAGGAGTTCCCCAATATCTGTTACGGCTGATTCCCCAGTCCTGAACATTCTCAAGCCATGCGCCGAAACGTCCTTTTCCGATTGTCTCAGGAATCCAGTTGATTGTATTATTGTTACGGATAAGGTCATCCTTAACCGCTGTCATCTTAATGAACCATGACTCTCTCGCATAATAGATAAGAGGTGTATCGCATCTCCAGCAGAACGGATAATCATGTTCAAATTTAGGTGCTGCAAAAAGCTTACCTTCCGCATCAAGGTCTTTAAGGACTTCAGGGTCTGCTTTCTTAACGAAAAGGCCTGCATAAGGCGTTTCCTCAGTCATATCACCCTTGCCGTCTACGAATTGTACAAACGGAAGATCATATTTACGGCCTATTCTCGCATCATCTTCACCGAATGCCGGTGCAATGTGTACGATTCCTGTACCGTCTGACATGGATACATATCCGTCACATGTCACGAAATGGCCTTTCTTGTTCTGTCTGGCTGCTGATTCCGCAGCACATGCATAAAGCGGCTCATACTCTTTATATTCAAGTTCACTTCCTTTATATGTCTGAAGAACTTCATAAGCCGGTGTTCCCTCTTCTCTCTCAAGTGTTCCGAGAACCTTGTCAAGAAGTGCTTCTGCCATATAATAGGTATATCCGTCAACAGCCTTAACCTTACAGTATGTGTCATCAGGGTTGACGCAGAGTGCCACATTGGATGGAAGTGTCCAAGGTGTTGTTGTCCATGCGAGGAAATAAGCATCCTCACCTTTAACCTTAAATCTTACGATTGCCGAGCGTTCCTTAACTGCTTTATATCCCTGTGCAACCTCATGTGATGAAAGAGGGGTTCCGCATCTCGGGCAGTAAGGAACAATCTTAAATCCTTTGTAAAGAAGTCCTTTATTCCAGATTTCCTTAAGGGCCCACCATTCGGACTCTATGAAGTCATTATCATATGTTACATAAGGGTGGTCCATATCGGCCCAGAAACCGACTGTATTGGAGAAATCCTCCCACATTCCCTTATACTTCCATACACTTTCCTTGCAATGCTCGATAAACGGCTCAAGTCCGTACTGTTCAATCTGTTCCTTGCCGTCAAGTCCGAGCTTCTTCTCAACTTCAAGCTCAACCGGAAGACCGTGTGTATCCCATCCTGCCTTACGCGGTACCATATATCCTTTCATTGTCCTGTATCGCGGAATCATATCCTTGATTACACGCGTAAGAACATGGCCGATATGCGGCTTTCCGTTAGCGGTAGGCGGTCCATCATAGAATGTATATGATGGGCAATTCTCACGCATCTTCATGCTTTTTTCAAAAATCTGATTGTCTTTCCAGAACTTTTCAATCTGTTTTTCTCTCTCGACGAGTTTCAATTCTGCAGAAACTTTCTCGTACATCTTACTCTTCCTTTCAATAAATTATATTCTGACACGGCAACGGTAATTTAAAAAACCTCTGCCGGTAATTGGCAGAGGCCTGAAAATCAATAATAATCAGTGTGCTGCATCGCAGCATCCGTTCGGCATACCAACATATGCGTTCTCTGTAACGGGAGAAAACCGTCATCTCTTAATAGCCTTAACAGCGTTCAGATAGAAACTCCGGAGTGATATTCATCTGATTCCTACTTATACCGCATCACAGCACCGCGGCTCTCTGAAATGTTCGGAAAAAGACTACTGTCTCCATCAAAGTCTTAAACATAATTATTATAGACATATCGTGTTCGATTTGTCAAACACTGTTTTAAATTTTAAAGCGGTATCCCACGCCCCATATTGTCTCAATATACTGCGGCTTAGATGTATTATATTCTATCTTTTCGCGTATCTTCTTAATATGGACAGTTACCGTTGCAATATCGCCCACGGAATCCATCTCCCAGATTTCTTTAAAAAGTTCTTCCTTCGTATACACACGGTTAGGATGCTTGGCAAGGAATACCAGCAAATCAAACTCTTTTGTTGTAAAATTCTTCTCCTCACCGTTTACAAAAACCCTTCGCGCGGTAAGGTCAATCTTGATTCCTCTGATCTCAAGCTCATCATTCGGCTCAGCATTGGATGACACAAGCCTTGCATATCTTGACATGTGGGCTTTGACACGCGCTACGAGTTCGCTCGGGCTGAACGGTTTCGTAATATAATCATCCGCTCCTAGTCCCAGCCCGCGTATCTTATCAATATCCTCTTTACGTGCGGAAACCATAAGGATAGGGGCGTTGCTTATCTCTCTTATTCTCTCGCATATCTCAAAACCGTCCATTCCCGGCAGCATTATGTCAAGAATATAGAGATCAAAATCCTCACTCATGGCAAGTCCCAGTCCGTCAGTTCCGTTATTGGCTATAACAACTTCAAAATCACTCAGTTCAAGATAATCTTTCTCAAGTTCCGCAATGCTCTGTTCATCTTCTACTATCAGAATTCTTTTCTTGGTACTCATTTTGTCATCTCCTGTCTTATTTCTATTCTTTATCTATTCTCTTGGGAACCGGCTTGGCCTGTTTGTGTTTGATCATGGTGATATGCATTATTGTGCCGACTCCCGGTGTACTCTCTGCGCTTATCGTTCCACCATGATCTTTAATAATCTTGCTTACAATCGAAAGACCTATCCCGCTTCCGCCGGCGGCTGTGTTGCGTGAGGCGTCAGCCCTGTAAAAGCGGTCAAAAATATGCGGAAGGTCCTTTGGCTCTATTCCCTTGCCGTTATCTTCTATATCAATAAATACATTGTCACGGTTCTCCGTGAGTCTTATATCAATCGCACTTTGTTCTTTGTCGCGGTATTTGACCGAATTGCTCACGATATTATTTATTACACGTTTAAGTTGTTCCGGATCTGCTATGATCGTGGTCTTACGGCTGATTTCATTGGAATACGAAAGTCTGACACCCTCCGCATCCAGTTCTGTTCCTATTTCTTCCACACAGTCCTCAAAATAATCCGTAAGATTAATACATACGAAATTATATGGTACCCTGTCTGTGTCAATCTTTGAGTAAAATGTAAGTTCATCTATAAGTTTATCCATATCACAAGCTTTATTATATATGGTCTTAACATATCTGTCCATCTTCTCCGGTGTATCCACAACACCGTCCATTATTCCTTCCACATAGCCTTTGATGGCTGTAATAGGAGTTTTTAAATCATGGGAGATATTTCTTATAAGTTCCTTATTCTCGTTGTCTATCTTAATCTTATCCTCGGCATTTTCCAGAAGCCTTTTTCTCATGCTGTCAAAATCCCTGCAGAGTTCCGCTATCTCGTCCTTGCCCTCAACATCCATCTTAAAATCAAGATTACCGTTCTTAATATTATATGTGGCCAGTTTCAATTTATTGATAGGTGATACCGTTTCTTTATATATCCATGTGGTAAATATACCGCTCGTGAAAATAAGGATAAGCACGATACCCACAATTCCGTCAAAGATAAGCATCTTCATCTGCGGCACCAGTTCATCAATACACATGACAACATATGCATACCCGCTGTTGCCGGGATCGCCGTAATCTATGATATTGACAATCGCCTGCTCTTGTTCAAGATAAATTGCCGCTCTGTCAGAGTCCCCATTATAATCTATTCTGTTAATCTGTTCAAGGATTTCGTCAGAGCGTTCATCGCCGGAATAGACGCACTCTGAATTCTTAACCACTACAAGGAAAGCACTTCTCTTCTTGAGTTCTGTGTTTATCCCATCCATAAAATCATAATCCGAGAAAAGATACGGCTCATTATCCGCCGCGTCAGCCAGCTTTCGGTACTCACTTTCGCATATATTGAACACCAGGGCTGCAGGATTGATGAGTGTCTCGTATGAAGTCCCATCCGCATTATAGCTGCTCCTGATTTCCTTAAGTTTAAAAGATGCCACAAGTATAAGTGCCACTGAAAAAAGTAACACCGGCACAATTATAAGTATTGCAAATGATATTTTTAACTTAGTTGAAAGTTTCATACTGGCTCCTGTCAAACAAAAAGGTCCGGACAAATCCTGTCCGAACCTATTTTAACATAAAACACAATCAAAAAATACTAAAGTATTATAAACTTTATAAATATTTTCTTAAGTCATCTGCCTTGTCGGTCTTCTCCCACGGAAGGTCAAGGTCTGTACGTCCGAAATGTCCGTACGATGCTGTCTGTTTGTAAATCGGTCTTCTCAAATCAAGCATCTTGATGATTCCGGCCGGCCTTAAATCAAAATTCTCTCTGACAATCTCAACGAGTCTTGCGTCATCAAGCTTGCCTGTGCCGAAAGTCTGTACATTGATTGATGTCGGATGTGCAACTCCGATTGCATATGACAGCTGTATTTCACATCTGTCTGCAAGTCCTGCCGCTACGATATTTTTGGCTGCATATCTTGCTGCGTAAGCTGCAGAACGGTCCACCTTGGTGCAGTCCTTTCCGGAGAAAGCTCCGCCGCCGTGTCTTGCGTATCCGCCATATGTATCTACAATAATCTTACGTCCCGTGAGTCCGCTGTCGCCCTGCGGTCCGCCTATTACGAAACGTCCTGTAGGATTGATGAAAAACTTGGTCTTATCATCGACAAGTTCTGCCGGAAGAACCGGATCCAGTACGTATTTGCGGATATCCGCATGAATCTGTTCCTGTGTAACATCAGGATCATGCTGTGCTGATATTACAACAGCGTCAAGATGAATTGCTTTATTGTTCTCATCATATTCAACGGTAACCTGTGACTTGCCATCCGGTCTTAAGTACTTAAGAGTGCCGTCTTTACGAACCCTGGCAAGCTGTCTGGCAAGCCTGTGTGCAAGTGCTATAGGATATGGCATATATTCCTCGGTCTCATTGGTGGCATAACCGAACATCATTCCCTGGTCTCCGGCTCCGATTGCATCGATATCAGCATCATCCATACCGGATTCTTTGGCCTCAAGTGCCTTATCAACTCCCATTGCGATATCCGGTGACTGTCTGTCAAGTGCAACCATTACCGCGCAGGTATTTCCGTCAAATCCGATATCAGTACTGGTATATCCTATTTCCTTAACCGTATCCCTTACTATTTTCTGGATATCAATATTGGCTTTGGTTGTAATCTCACCCATTACAAGCACAAAACCTGTGTTGCAGCATGTCTCGCATGCGACACGGCTCATCGGATCCTGCTCAAGCAATGCGTCCAGTATCGCATCTGAAATCTGGTCACAGACTTTGTCCGGATGTCCTTCCGTGACCGATTCTGAAGTAAATAAAAATTTCTCCATCGTAATCTCCTTTAAATTATGGTATTAAAAACGAGTCCATACACAAATATGGACTCGATTATAAATTCGTAATCAAATCCACTTATTGCTCGAAATTGCCATATATCATATAATATATGTAACTTCTAATTTCGCTCAGGCTGGCACCTTCCTGTTAAGGGGTTGCCGTGACTTCTCAGATCCTATGTATCTCCATCACTCTGAATAAGCGGGATTAATTCCATGTATTAACTTGTTTTACGCATAACATTGTAAAGCCTGTGAGCCCGATAGTCAATAGGCTATTTACAATTCATATATTTTGTCGAGATTAAGTTTCTCGAGCTGTTTGCGCGGACCGACAACACACATGCTTCCCGCGGACACACATTTACCGAGTGCATCTGCGATTCCGGCAATGTCTTCCGGGCGTGCATTCAGAAGATTTTTTCTCCGTAAACATCTGCTTTCGTAGCTTATTCTTCTGAAAAAAAGAGTATCTGCGATATTTCCTTTGGTTTTAGGTGTAAACACCGGTGACATATCTGCAACCGCTCCTATTATATATTCAGTTATATCATCGCATTCCGCACAGAATTTTTTCAGAAATTCACCTATTTTATCTGTGTTCTTAATGAATCCTGCAATATCCGGATCTCTGTATGTGTAACATGATGCAAATCCGTTCTCCCTTACCTGGAAATCCGTTCCGTATGCGCCGCCCTTAACTCTCACAACGTTCCACAGATAATCTAACGAAATTATCTTGGATGCCAGTATTGCCCTTTCCGAATAACGTAATCCATGTGCCATCATGCTGCTTCCCATTACCGCAAATGACACATCAGAAGGTATCACTATTCCCTCCCTGGCAGGCTTGTTAAGTTCGATCAGATCATGTCCGGCTCTCTCATTTCCCGACGTGAATGCTCCCGTAAAGAAATCCGTAACAATATGTGCACAATCATGCATCGTTCCCGTAACGCTGACGGTCATTCTTGCACTGTCAAATATGCGTGGTTTAAGTGCTTCCATACACGCTTTGACCTTGGGATATTCCACGTCAAAATTATCTCCTATATCCTTAAGCCAATTGTAGTATGTAATACCTCCGCTGTATTCGCCCACAACTCCCGAAAGCGACCATGATGATGCCACGCGGCTCATCGCCGCACCGATTCCTGATGATGTGACTCCATCTCTAAAATCAACTATATACTGATGTACGATATCCTTAATGTCCTTCAGGTCATCAAAACAGCAGTCGTTGATAAATTCGGCAATGAGTTCCATGGCCGGCTGTATTTTTTCCTCAAGTGCACTGAATGCAATATAATACTTCACACTGTCAGATACGTTTTCGTTTCCCGCATATGATACTATGCCCGAATCAAGACTTCCGCAATACATTCTTAGCAATGCCTGAATCTTGGACCCGTCATGTTTAAGCGTACGGCTGTTGCCGATTATTTCATTCATAAGCGAAAGAATCTTAATGTTGTCAGCACTTATACCATCTATGTCAAAATACAGTGTAACATATAATATTCCATCCGTATTTATAGGATGCAGCAGAACATCGCAGCCTTTGTATCGTTCATATTCACAGGCAAAATCCTCCGGCTTGTCATCTATATCTTCTATGGCAAGCGACGGAAGTGACTCAAGCGCTTCCTTCGTATCCGTGCTGCTCTGCCATTTTTCCAGTTTCTGCTGCATGGCAATATATTCTTCGCGTGTTCTGTCATCCCATCCGGAGGTGATTCGGAGTATCCTGTCTTTTTCCCTGTTGCGCCGTTCTTCTCCGGCTGTATATGACGGATGCATCACATATTCGCACTTATGATTATTCTTAACAATCACACGTTCAAGTATATCTTCAAAATACCTTCCGGCAGCTCCTTCATGCAGCTTCTTAAAAAGCCCGTCTGTAAGAAGATTGAGCTCCGGACTTCCGCCATAACAGATACTTCCGGTAACTGAAAGTGTATATGCCAGCCCCCTTGGTGTTGAGCCGAAATCTCTTTCTCTCATGGCAAATTCACACGCTGCAAGACTGGCCTCAAGGAGTTCCCTGTCTATACCTTCCGAAACGACTTTTTGAATGGTATCATTAATAATATTTATTACTGTATCCGTATTATCTTCGGAAACATTGATAACCTGTATCATTACCCATGGCTGTTTCACTCCCTCGATTACACTCATGCTTACATCCTGCGCCAGGTCATTCTCTAACAATGCATTTACCAACGGTGCATGATTGCTTCCCGTAAGGATATCCGAGAGTATCCTCATAGCCACTATGTCTTCGGCATCCGCATACGTTCCGAACACATATCCGAGTCCGATCAATACTTTGTCCTCATCACTTTCCTGCGGATTGATCTCGTATTGCACATCCATGCGGCCGGCATTTACGCTATTTTGCAATTCAACCTGCGGGATATCATATTTATCCGCAGCATCATATTCACAAAGATATCCGTCCAGAAGTTTAAGTACTGCATCAATGTCTACACTGCCGTCAAGCACTATGTATGCGTTGGACGGATGATAAAATTTCTTATGTGCCGCTTTAAAATCTTCATAAGACAATCCGGTTATAGCATCCGGGTCACCACCCGAAATATATCTGTAACAATTATCCGGGAAAAGCATTCTTGTCATGCCGTATTCCATTCCGGTATACGGGTCCGCAAATGCTCCTCTCATCTCATTATATACAACTCCTTTGTAACTTATATTACCATCACTGTCAAATTCGTAATGCCAGCCTTCCTGGCTGAATATCTCCGGTCTGGTATAGATAAGAGGATGCAGCACCCCGTCCATATATACATTTATAAGGTTCAGAAAATCTTTATCGTTCCGGCTGCAGACAGGAAAACTTGTCCTGTCCGAGTATGTCATTGCATTCAGAAAAGTATTCAGAGAGCCCTTCATAAGTTCCACAAACGGCTCCTTTACCGGATATTTTTCCGAGCCGCCGAGAAGTGCATGTTCAAGTATATGAAAAACACCGCTGTCATCCCACGGTGTTGTCCTGAACGTGATGTTAAATGTCTTATTCTCATCTTCACGTTCAAGCCAGACAAGGCTTGCGCCTGACTTGACATGCCTCATTTCATGAAGACAGGTATCTATTTCCAGAAGCTTTTTCGTGCCGGTTTCTTCAAAGCCATGTATCATAATTAAGGTTCCATTCTGCATGCAGCAATTGCAAGTGCACCTGGTCCGATATGACATCCTATGCTTAACGATAACGGACTAATAAGCAGATTCCTTCCCGGAAAAGCTTCGTTGACTTCATCAATCCAGCTCTGTAATGTCTCGTCATCAACATGGCTGTATGCAATACATAATCTCATACGGCCCTGTTTATCAAGCTCTGCAAAGCGTTCCTCAAAATCCTTCTGCATTGCCTTGATCATAACATGTCTTGCTTTCTTCATTCCGCGCTCTTTGGCATATGCATCCAGCTTCTCGCCCTGAATTGTAAGTACCGGTTTCAGATTAAGTACGGTTCCTATCGCTGCCGCTGCCGCTGTTACTCTTCCGCCTTTCTTAAGGTATGCAAGTGTATCAACCGCGGTATATATGCTGGCATCGTATGCTTCTTTTTCGAGACGGTTCTTTATCTCGAATGCATTCATTCCCTGCTTTGCGTATTTAAGCGCATCATACACCGACTGTTCCATGGTAACGGAAATTCTGTGATTATCCGCAATCTCAACCCTGCCGTCATAATCCTCGGCAAAAACCTTGGCACTGTTACAGGACTCACTCAATCCGCTGGACATCGGTATGTATATTATATCATCATATCCCTGTCCAAGGATTCCTTCCCACATATCCATAACATCTCCCGGAGATGGCTGCGAAGTGGAAACCTCCGCTCCTGCATCGAGAGCATCATAAAATTCTTTAACTGTCATATCAGTTTCCTGATACTTAACTTCTCCGTTTATAAAAAATGGCATTCTCATCATGAAAATCCCCAGTTCCTTCGCTTTTTCCCTGGAAATTCCACTGTTCTCATCCGTCATTACGGCTGTACTCATAATATTGTCACCTCATAATGAAATTCTGTTTATTTCATACTTAACATCTTGACTGATATTTATACAAGTATTAAAATAAAACAAAATCCACAGAAAGGCAATAACATTTTTCAAAAAATGTAGTTTAATTATACATGTGTATAATTATTTTTTGATAATTATGGAAGACAAACGAATTATAAAAACCAAAAAATATCTCAAGGACACACTCATCGAACTTCTTGATGAAATGCCTTTTGAAAAAATAACCGTTACCATGCTGTGCCAGAAAGCTGACATAAGCAGGATTACTTTCTATTCCCATTATGATGACAAATATGACCTCGTTGAAGACATTTTTCAGGATATGATAGCTGCCGGAACCGGTTACTATGATGAACTGGAAAATAGATTTAACAAAGATAACGATATTGCCTTGGGATTTTCACATGTAATGGACAGCATACTTAAGCTGTATTACAACAAGTATTATTTCTTCAGGCATGTGACACCGGAGCGTAATCCTTATCTCGCTTTCTCGTACTACAATCATGTATTTTCCACCGTTGAGAAACATACCAACAAGGAAAATTCAAGACACCCGTTAAAATACAGCAACAGGCAGATAACAGGCTTCCTGTGCTACGGTCTTCTCGGTTTTATAAATGAAAGCCATAATGAAAATGATGATTTCCACAAGAATGAACGTGATGCGCACCAGCTGCTCTCAGATATTCTGAATAACGGAATACTGTTCTAGAAAGTGAACCCTATATAATTATGCCTTCCTTCATAAATCTTGCCCGCAGATCAATCTTCATCCGGTATATCGTTGTCTTGACTTTACTCTCGCTCACATCAAGCGTACATGCTATCTGCGCTATACTTATGCACTTGGCATATCGCAGCCGGAAAATCACGTATTTCTCTGCACTTACACCATTAAGGTAATCATTCATGACGCGTTTGATCTCGCAGCTGTCCATGTAACGTTCTATTGTCATGACATTTATACCACAGTCTGTTTCATGCAGTTCCATCGGCATTCCCTTTCTCTTGCCGGCATTTTTCTTTCTCAGCACACTGTATGCTTCATTGCGTGCTATTCTCATAAGGTATGCCCGTAAATCACGCAGGCTCCTGTCCGTAATCCGCCTCCACGCCTTATAATATGTTTCATTCTCGCACTCCGCCGCATCTCGGAAATCACCCAGAACACCCAATGCCGTATTAAATATCCAACTCCCGTATTTGTCCTTAGTTTCCTTAATCGCACGCTCATCGCGATTGATATACAGCTCTATTATCTGCTCGTCCTCCATGTTCTTCTCCTCTGTATTAAATCAAGTATTTAATTATAAGATTGCTTTTTGTAAAAAAAAGTCACACTATTGATAAAATTTTTTCTCCATTTATTTCATTGTATGCTATACTCTAATGTAGTAAAAAAATACAGGAGCAGTTCTATGATTAAAATCGGACGAAATGACCCATGCTGGTGCGGCAGTGGGCAGAAATACAAGAAATGTCATTTTGAATTTGACGAGAGACTTGAAGATTTAAAATGCAGCGGATACAAAATTCCCCCGCACAAAATTATCAAGACGCCGGAACAGATTGAGGGCATTAAAGCCAGTGCACGAATTAACATTGCTGTCCTCGACTATGTAGCAGAACATATAAAAGCCGGCATCTCAACCGAGGAAATCAACGGATGGGTTGACTCTGTCACAAGAGAAATGGGCGGCATTCCGGCACCTCTTAATTATGAAGGATTCCCTAAGAGCGTATGCACTTCCCTCAATGATGAAGTATGCCACGGAATCCCTGCGGATGATATAATTCTTAAAGACGGTGACATAATAAATGTCGATGTCTCAACTATTTATAACGGATATTTTTCAGACTCCTCAAGAATGTTCTGCATCGGGAATGTATCTGAAGATAAGAAGAAACTCGTTGAAGTTGCCAAAGAATGTCTTGACGTAGGACTTAAGGAAGTTAAGCCATTCACTCCTCTCGGTAATATGAGTAATGCGATCAACACGCTTGCCAAATCACACGGATACAGCATTGTACGGGAGATAGGCGGTCACGGATGCGGGCTCGAATTTCACGAAGAGCCATGGGTCGGATACACACTTCCGGCCGATACCGGAATGATACTCGCACCCGGAATGTGTTTTACGATAGAGCCAATGGTTAATATGGGCAAAGCAGACATCGTCCAGGATGATGAGAACGGATGGACAATCTATACCGAGGACGGTTTCCCTTCCGCGCAGTGGGAAATACAGGTTCTTGTAACCGAAGACGGCGCAGAAATCATTTCATACTGATTCCAACTAAAAAAGCGTTGCACCATTATGATGCAACGCTTATATTATACTGCTTAAAATTACTGGTTAACCGGTCCGTTCTGCGGAGCATATGCCTGCTGCGGTCCTCCATAGTACTGATTCATATTATTCTTTGCATTGAAATCAGCAGCGGCAAGATTAAGTGCCTTGCAAAGTTTATGAAGATAGATAAACGGTCCCACAACTATAAGTGAACCGAGTATATCCCATCCCCAGAATGTTCCGGCACCGAAACTGTAATTAATTCCTCTCTGTCTGAGAGCTTCACCTGTCTTGGCTGAAATTCTGTGCATCCACACAAGCGGAACAATACCCAGTGTAAGCCATGAGAAAATAAAGTAAACAAGGCAAAAATGCATTGTCTTCTTACCTGTCGGCACAAGTATATTCAAATCCTCACCGACTGTTGCCCAAAACCAAATTCCATAGATTCCGCATGTAACAAGTGAAAGCAGAATCAACTTAACCATTCCTCTGTTAGTTCTCATAAACCAAACCTCCGTATGTATATTTTATTGCACGCAAAGTATCATCCCCGCGTCATTGAAAGTATATCATTAGATACACATACATGTCAATGCTTCATTATTATTTATCCTTAAATCCGACCGGTTTTACATTATCAATAATATTAAGTATATCCGCAAGTTCTTCTTCGGACAGATGGGTATAATCCGCAAGTTCTCTGACAGATGGCGCTGCTTTGCCTTCTTCCTTTAAATGCTTAACAGCTTCCTTGACAAGATTGGCTTTACCGACAACCGCATTCTCGGAATCATCCTCTCCTGTAATTTGTGATACATAGGCTTTCATGGCATCGTTGACCGCTTCTCCTGCCTCGGCTACCACATCATATCCCGAACCTGCTCCGATTCCGCACAATTCACCGAGCCTTATAAAGAGCGCAATGTTGCCTTCCTGGATCAGGTCTTCAAGTGCCACTCTGTCCGATGCGTACTCGTCCGCCAGAACCGCTACATTGGCAAGCATACTGTCGGACAAAGCATTAATAACCTCAGCATTACCGTTAAGAAGTTCATCATACATATCCTCAAGTTCGTCTTCAGTATACCGGCGTATTCCTTTAAGATCTTCCATATATAATTCAAGTGCCTTAGAGCACCCTGATTCAACGGTATCAGGTTCCTCCTGTACATTCTCCTCTGTCTCCGGTGCTGTTTCTGCTGTCTCCTCATCGTGTGGCGTACTTAAGTACTCAAAAACCATCTCCTTCTGTTCCGCACTGAGCTCCATATCATTAAAATATCCGAGTATTTCTTCCCTCGTAAGCGGTTCTGCCGACGTTCTTACTATCTCTGCAACTCCGCGTAAAGTTTCCATAAATGAATTTCTGTCAAGCATATCTCATTTCCTTTCCGGGCGCGCGCAGCTGGTATGGTTATTTTGTCATAAACTGGTTATTTTCATTATACCATATTCATTGTATTATACTGACAATTCGATGACGCGCGATTCAATCATATTAACCTAAAGGAGATTATACTATGAGTAATACCAATACTGCAACCAGTAAAAAAAATGATATCAGAACCATCGCAGTCTGTGCTGTGTTTACAGCTCTGACCTGCGTATTTACAATGTTTATACAGATTCCAACCGGAAGTGTCGGCGGAATGGTTCATATCGGAAACATTCCTCTCTTTATCGCAGCCGCTTTCTTCGGTAAACGTACCGGCTCCGTTGTAGGCGGTGTAGGAATGGCACTCAGCGACCTTCTTACCGGATGGGTTCCGTGGGCACCGATTACGCTTATTACCGTAGGCATCATGGGATTTGTATATGCCCTTATTGTTGACCGTAAACCGACGCTTGTAAGGCTTATAATTGCATCTGTTGCCGTACTTGCGGTTAAAGTTGCCGGTTATTACATCGGTGAAACTATTATGTATGGAAGTTTCCTTGTCCCTCTTGCATCAATACCGGGCAACATAATCCAGATCAGCGTTAACTCAGTTATCGCAATACCGGTAATACTTATACTTAAGTCTACATGCGAGAATCTTATTAACAAACTCGCGCCATCAGCGCGATAATATCAGGAGGCAGCTATGTACAAAATCATGACACCGGGACCCGTCAGTGTTCCCGAACAGGTAATGAATGCAAGAAGCAGATGGTTCCCTAATCCGGACGTCGACACGTCATTCTGTGAAGAATACCACGACGTGTGTAAACGCATCGCCGGACTTTTACACACCGGTAATGAAGTATATATCCTTGACGGTGAAGGTATACTCGGCCTTGAAGCTGCATGTGCATCACTTACGGAACCGAATGATCGCGTACTCGTGATTGACAATGGCATATACGGCAGGGGGTTTGCCGATTTCGTATCAATGTACGGCGGTACCCCTGTGCTTTATACATGTGACTACCGTAATCCGGTCAACCCGGATGAACTTTCGGAATATCTTGAAAAAGACCATAATTTCAAGTACGCAACCGTTGTACATTGTGATACTCCAAGCGGCATGCTCAATGATGTTTCCGCAATCTGCCCGCTTTTGAAAAAATACGGAATAATGACACTTGTTGACTCCGTTTCCGCCATGTTCGGTGCCGAATTCAAGGTCGATGAATGGCAGATAGACATTGCCTGCGGAGGTTCGCAGAAAGCTATGTCAGCACCTTCGGGCCTTACATTCGTATCCATAAGCGATGACGCTTTTAGTGCAATGCGAAGCAGGAAAACACCTATTGCTTCTTTTTACTGCAATCTGCTTACATTTGAGAATTATTACAAGGACAAGTGGTTCCCATACACAATGCCGGCAAGCGACATCTACGGACTCCGTGAGGCAGTCGGAATAATTGAAAAAGATAAAGACAGGCTTGTGCGGCATGCCCGCATTTCCAAAGCCGTAAGGGAAACTCTTACAGCCGCCGGCCTTATGCTTTATGCTGAATCCGGATATTCTCCGACCGTAACTGTATTTAATGTTCCTGATAATATTAAAACCGCCGATATAATTGAAACCATGAAAAATGATTATGGGATACTTATCGCCGGAAGTTTTGATTATCTTGCCGGCAAAGTATTAAGAATAGGCCATATGGGCAACTCCGCCAATACAGAAGATGTTGCCCTGACCTTAGATGCTCTTGATAAGACTTTACGCAGGTTTAATTTTGAGCCTGCATGCAGTCTCCGTGATTCGTTTATGCATAAAATGCAACAGCAATAACTCCCGGACCGACATGTGTTCCGATTGTTCCGCCGATTGTACGGTATTCAAGCGACGGCACATGTCCCTCCCATAAGGAGCGGCTGTCTTCTATATATTTCTTAAGCAATTCGTCTCCCAGACCCGTATATCCCAGCATAATCGGCATATCGAAATCTATCCCGCCTGCTTTTTCTATATGTTCAACAAGAAGGTTATTTCCCTGTCTGGAGCCGCGTGCTTTACCTATCACCTGCACTGCGCCGTCCTGAATGGTCACAACCGGCTTGATTGACAGCAGTCCTCCGGCAAAAGCAACTGTTTTGGAAATTCTTCCGCCTTTCTTCAGATATTCCAAAGTATCTAACAGAGCAATTATGTGTATTTTTTTCTTGCACTCGTTAAGTTTCTCAACTATTTCTGCAGCGCTGCATCCATCTTTGGCAAGCTGCATACCATACTTTATAAGAATAATTTCTCCTATCGTAACACTTTCGCTGTCAACAACATACACACCGTCAAATTTATCTGCGGCCATTACCGCGCTCTGGTATGTTCCCGAAAGTCCGGATGCCATTGTAACCACTATGACTTCACTGCCGTCGGCCACTGCTTCCCCAATTGATGTTTCAAAATCATAAGGCGACACCTGACTTGTTCTCGGAAGCTCATCACTCTCGATAAGTTTCTCATAAAATTCTCTGTGACTTAAGGTCACACCGTCTTTATATTCGTCATTTCCGAATGTTATGGTCATAGGAACAACCGTAACTCCGTCCTTTTCGCACATATCCGAAGCCGAATCCGTTATAAATTTAATGCTCATAATAGTCCTCCTATTGTTGATAAATCAACAACTAGATTATAAAGAAAAGATGTTGTATTGTCAACATCTTTTCTTATGCACTATTTAGTTGACGAACTCTGCCTTACCCGCCAGGTTCCCGGTGAAAGAAGCACAAGCATCGGGAATATCTCAAGGCGTCCGATAAGCATATCAAAAATAAGTACAAGCTTTGATAATACGCTGAATCCGCCGTAATTTCCTGTCGCTCCGACAGCTCCGAGCCCCGGTCCTATATTATTAAATGTCGCAGCAACCGCCGTAAAATTAGTAGTCATGTCATATCTGTCCAGACTTACTATAAGGAAAGATATGATAACTATAAGCACATAGGCTGCGAGATAGACCAATACGGTCTTCACGGCACTATCCTGGATACCCTTGCCGTTAATTCTCACGCGGTTGACACTTCGCGGATGCACGATTGAACGGGCCTCATTTTTGACAGCTTTAGCCAGAATGATAAGTCTCGATATTTTCAAACCGCCGCCCGTACTTCCGGCGCATGCTCCCACGAACATCAGAAGCACCAGTATTGCCCTTGAAAATTCCGGCCACATATTGAAATCGCACGTTGCAAAACCGGTGGTTGATATTACCGATGCAACCTGGAAAATCGAATGATGGAATGCTTCAAAAAAGCTTCCGAAGCTTCCCATAATATTAAGTGCAATCAGAAGTGCCGACGCAAATACTATAATAAGGAAATATCTTACTTCTTCATTGAGCAATGCCTCCTTGCCCTTACGTATGAGAAGAAGATAATACACATTAAAATTAACTGAGCATGCCAGCATAAATACCGTTATAATATTCTGCACTGCCGCGGAATAAGATGCAATGCTGGAGTTAAGCAGTGCAAATCCTCCTGTACCTGCTGTGGCAAAAGACAAAGTCAGCGCATCAAAGAATTTCATTCCAGCTATAAGAAGCGCTGCCGTCTCCATTATGGTTATAATACAATATATACCATAAAGAATCATTGCCGTATGTTTTACCCTCGGAACAAGCTTGCTTACCGAAGGTCCCGGGCTCTCGGCCCTCATAAGATGCATATTGGAACCGCCTGAAAGCGGAAGGACCGCCATTATAAATACCAGGACACCCATTCCTCCGATCCAGTGCGTAAACAAACGCCAGAACGCCGATGCATGTGAAAGAATTTCAACCGACGGCATAATGCTCGCACCGGTGGTTGTAAATCCTGACACAATTTCAAATAGCGCATCTATATAAAAAGGAATTTCTCCCGTAAGGCACAGCGGAAGCGCACCTATTATACTGAGTAAGATCCAGCTTAAGGAAACCGCTACAAAACCTTCCCTGGAATAGAATGTATTGCTCTTAGGTTTACGGTATCTGCCCACAAAGCCTGCCAATATGCATATAATCGATACTATTCCGTATATAAATCCCTCCTCTTCGCCGTAAATTGCTCCGATTATGGACGGAAGTGCCAGGAAAACGCCTTCAAAACAGACCACACTGCTCAGTATGTATCTGATTATCGAATAATTCATATATCCTCCTACCTTAACGCATCCCTTATATCATGCAGTCCCGTTGTCGTTGTGATAAGGATTACCATATCATTGACCTTTATGACACTGTTTCCGGTTGGCATCTCGACTTTACCTTTGTGGGTAATGCAGCCTATAATCATATTTTTCTTAAGATTAAGCTCTTTGAGCGGGATGCCCACAACAGGAGAGTCTTCTCTTATCTGGAATTCAAGTGCCTCGACACGATTGTCATTAAGCCTGTATAACGTCTCTATGTTACTTCCGATTGAATTCTTCATCGCACGGACATATTTAATAATTTCTTCTGCGGTAATGTATTTAGGATATATTACACTTCCGACTCCCAGACTTTCTATTATCTCATCATAGGATATTCGATGCACTTTGGTAAAAAGTTTCGCCTTGGAAAGACTCTTGGCAAAAAGTGTAAGCATTATATTCTCTTCGTCAAAATTGGTCATTGACGCAAATGCTCCAACAGTCTTAAGGCCTTCCTCTATAAGGAGTTCCTTATCCGTAGCATCTCCGCATATTACAAGTGCCTTTGGAAGCATTTCGGTAAGTTCCTCGCACCTTGCCGGATCCTGCTCGACTATTTTAACCTTTACTCCCATATTAAGGAGCTGTCTTGCCAGATAAATTGTTGTGGTACCGCCGCCAATCATCATGATATCCCTCGTAACGGAAGTCGGATCTCCCATCTTCTTGAAGAAATCTATTGTATTCTCTGCAGGTGACACGATGGTTATCTCATCCCCTGCCGCAAGTTCAAATTCTCCGTCAGGAATCATGACCGCCTCACCGCGCTCTACAATCGGTATAAGAACATTACATTTGACTTTGGCCGACAGATCGCGGAGTTTAACACCGCACAATGCCGAATCTTCAGGTACCTTATATATTACAAGTTCAACCCTGCTCTTGGCAAAACTATCAACCTTAAGAGCCGACGGAAATTTAAGCAGTCTTCCTATCTCCTGCGCCGCTGCCATCTGTGGATTAATAATCATCGAAAGACCCAGCTCTTCCTTGATAAAACCTATCTCGCGGCTGTACACGGGATTACTTACCCTTGCAATCGTATGACATCCGCCGGCCTTTCTCGCGATAAGACAACACAGAAGATTGAGTTCATCCGCACCTGTTACGGCAATAAGGAGATCCGCATTATCGACACCGGCCTCACGCTGGATATTAAGGCTCGCGCCGTTACCTACCACGCCAAGCACATCATATGCATCCGATACACCGTTTACAAGCTTTTCATTAACATCGACCACTGTTATGTTATGTCCCTCATAGCTGAGCTGTTCGGCTATTGCCGAGCCGACGTTGCCGCAGCCTACAATAATTATTTTCATTCCTGCACCTTTCCTTTAACCTTTGATGGTGATATGTTGTATTTTTTCTTGAATAATTTACTGAAATGATATGCATCGTCATATCCGACCATCTGCGCAGCCTGCTGTACACTGTCACAGCTGCCGTTCTTAAGTAATTCCATTGCGTGGCTGAGCCTTATATCTATAAGATAACTTATCGGAGCATCGCCTGTCTCACTCTTGAAAATCTTTGATATGTAATACGGACTCAGATACATATTCTCTGCAATCCGGTCTAATGATATTTTCTCATTATAATGGTTCTCAAAATAACTTACAATTCGTTCGACAACGTATTTCTTGCTGACAGACTCGAAAGCATACCCTTTGGATGGTTCAATAGGATCTGACAATTCTCTTATGATAAGCAGGAGTATTTCCATCAGATAAGCCTTCAGCATAAAATACCTTCCGGGTCTTAATACCTCATTCTCTTCCGACATCTTAAGCGACATCCTTAAAAGCTTCTGCCGTAACTCTCCCTTGGTATGCATAACCGGTGCATCCGTAATATCCAGACAGTTAACCTTATGGCCTTCAAGCTGTATATCCGTAAATCCCACAAAAAATTCCACTGCCGGATTCCCGCTTCCGTCAGTCAGGGCCTGATGATATACACCGGGATTGAATATAAGAAGGTCTCCCTCCGAAGCATCATATATTATATCATTTATTCTATACCTGCCACTGCCGGACACAATAAGGCTCATCTCGATGTGGTTACTATGGCAATGGTAATTAACCTCGTCGCGTGTCCTTGCTCCTTTCCAGCAGAACAGGAACGTAGGGTTCAGATCATTAAACCGTATCTTCTCACACATATTCTTCTTCCTATATATTTTAACGCATAATTCTGATAAAAGTATACCACAAATCGGACAAAATACTACATCAATGAAGCAAAATTCTACATTTTCTTTTTCAATTAAGATTTTATACTAGAGTAAAATAATAATTCGTGAGGTTTTATTAATTATGACAGCAGAAAAATGGTTTCTGGGTTTTCTAAAAAAATACAAATGGCTTATGGTACTCGGTCTTGTCATGACAACCGTAATTTCCGTGCTTGCCATTGTCAACCCGCACATATCGGGACTTATTGTTGACGATGTCATCAAGGGCGGCAATTACGACGAGCTTCCTTATCTTGCAGCCATACTTATCGGAGTTACCGCAGTCAGAAGTGTTCTCCGCTTTTTCTATCAGGTAGTCTTTGAAACCTGTTCACAGGGTGTACTCTATGAGATGCGTGACACCGTTTACCGTAAATTCATGCAGGAGGATTTTGCATTCTATAACAGGGAGCGCACAGGTGACCTGATGTCAAGACAGACCGGTGACATGGATGCCGTAAGGCATTTTGTTGCCTATGTTATATATGCAGTATATGAGAATGTTCTGCTTCTTATTTTTGCAATTATAATGATTTTTACGGTAAGTTACAAAATGGCTTTATGTATGCTTGTCGTGCTTCCGCTTACGGCACTCACTACATATTTCCAGTCAAAACAGGTACGCCCCGCTTTCAAGCGCAACCGTAACTGTTTCTCATCATTAAATGCTTTCGTTCAGGAAAATGTCAGCGGTAACAGAGTTGTCAAAGCATTTTCCAAGGAAGATTACGAGATTGCCAAATTCAATGCAGAAAACGATGATTTCAGGGATTCACAGCTTGAAGCAGCGAAAATATGGATGAGATTTATTCCGATTTTTGAAGTGCTTTCCTATGCCCTTACCATAATCCTTATCCTCTACGGCGGATATATGGTTATTCAGGGTGAAATAACACTCGGTGACCTCGTAAAGGTCAACGGTTATCTCTGGATGCTTACCGCGCCGCTCCGTATGGCAGGCTGGTGGATTAACGACATCCAGCGTTTTACGACTTCGATTGAGAAAATATACGACACTTACACCAAAGAGCCTTCCATCAAAACTCCTGAAAAAGGTATCCGCGAAGCGCGGTTTAAGGGTGCCGTCGAGTTTAAGAATGTATCCTACCGTGCGGATGACACAGATATCGTGGAAGATATCAATTTCAAGGTAGAGCCGGGACAGACAATAGGTATTATCGGTTCGACCGGTGCCGGCAAATCAACCATAATGAATCTTCTCTGCCGTTTCTATGATGCGACGGAAGGAGAGGTACTGGTGGACGGTGTGAACGTCAAAGCACTTGATCTGTACAATCTCCGCGATAACATCGGAATGGCGATGCAGGATGTTTTTCTCTTCTCCGACACAATAGAAGGCAACATCGCATACGCACATCCCGACTGCACGTTTGAGGAGGTTAAACAGGCAGCCATCATGGCAGACGCCAATCATTTTATCCAGTCTCTTCCCGAGGGATATGACACAATTGTCGGTGAGCGCGGTGTAGGTCTTTCCGGCGGTCAGAAGCAGCGGATTTCCCTCGCAAGGGCATTGCTCAAGAACCCTTCTATACTTATATTAGATGATACCACATCCGCGGTTGATATGGAAACCGAAAGCTATATCCAGACGCAGCTTAGTAACATAAAGAACCGCTGCACTATTTTTGTAATAGCTTACCGTATATCGTCCATATGCAATGCAGACCAGATTCTTGTCATGGACAACGGCCGGATAATAGAGCACGGAACGCATGATGAACTGATGAAGCAGAACGGTTATTACGCTTCCGCATTTTACACACAATACGGTGAAATTCCGGATGAATTCAAGAAGAAAGGCGGTGAATAAAATGGCACGTAATAAATATGACGTTGACGAAGTGCTTGAAGACCGTTTTGATATCAACCAGCTTAAGAGGCTCGGCAAATATGTTGCGCCGTATAAGAAAAAAATGATTCTCGTTATACTTATAATGATGTCATCCTCCGCCCTGGTAATGATGATACCGAAATTTTTCCAGAAGGTCATGGACGTATCGATTCCCAATAGGGATATGAAATCCATTGCAATGTATGCCGGTCTTACACTCCTTATTGCACTGTATTCGGCATTCAGCCTCCGTATCAAGATAAAAATAACCAATGAAATCGGCCAGAACATTATTCATCAGATAAGATATGATATTTTTGAACATCTGCAGGAACTGCCTTTTTCATATTATGATAACCGCCCGCATGGCAAAATCCAGGTCCGCGTGGTCAACTATGTAAACAGTTTAAGTGACCTTTTGTCAAACGGTATCATAAATACAATTACTGATATGTGCAATCTCATATTCATCATTGTGTTTATGTTTTTAGCCAATGTCAAACTGACTCTCATATGTCTGTGCGGTCTCCCGGTGCTCATCGCAGTCATTGTTTTTATCAAGAAAAAGCAGCGCCGCGCATGGCAGATACAGAGCAACAAGCAGTCCAACCTGAATGCTTACATAGCTGAGAGCATCAACGGAATCCGCGTTACACAGTCGTTTACGCGTGAAGAGCGCAACACGGATATTTTTAACAACTTAAGCAGCGGATACAGAAGCGCATGGATGCGTGCCGTAAAGTTTAATTTCCTTATGGGACCGAGCGTTGATGTTATATCAGTTATTACAACATGTTTCATATACGTGCTCGGAATAAGCTGGATGGCCGGCGGTGACACAGCTATTACAGTCGGTACGCTCGTCCTGTTTACGGCTTACATAAGCCAGTTCTGGACACCGATCAACACACTTGCCGGATTTTATAATTCACTGTTGACCGCCATTTCATATCTTGAGCGTATTTTTGAGACAATTGACGAAGATGTTGCTGTCAAAGATGCTCCGGATGCCATGGATATGCCTCCAATTACCGGCAAGGTAGAATTTAAGGATGTAACGTTCTCTTATGATGACGGTCATCCTATTCTTAATAAGATTAATTTTACTGCCAATCCGGGTGAAACCTTCGCGATTGTAGGCCCGACCGGTGCCGGCAAAACAACAATAGTAAACCTTATCAGCCGTTTCTACAATGTGGATTCCGGCGAGGTTCTCATAGATGATATTGATATCTCCAAGGTAAAAATACATTCACTGCGTACCCAGATGGGCATAATGATGCAGGACAGCTTCATATTCTCCGGTACGATTATGGACAACATCAGATACGGCAATATGGAAGCCTCTGACGAAGATGTCATCCGCGCCGCCAAAACAGTGTGCGCACATGATTTTATCATGGAGATGGAAAACGGCTATATGACTGAGGTCAATGAACGCGGAAGCCGTCTTTCCGCCGGCCAGCGCCAGCTCATCTCTTTTGCGAGAGCGCTGCTTGCCGACCCTAAGATACTTATTCTCGATGAAGCGACCTCAAGCATCGATACCGAAACTGAGCGCGTGCTGCAAAAAGGTCTTAACGAACTTCTCAAAGGCCGTACTTCTTTCATAATCGCCCACAGGCTGTCCACCATCAAGAATGCCGACTGCATTATGTATGTGGAAAACGGCGGTATCATAGAGCGCGGCACACATGATGAACTGCTCGCCCTGAAAGGCAAATATTACGAGCTGTATATGTCACAATTCGATTTTCTCAAATAACCGCAGCGACTTAAACCCGCAATATCAAAAATCCCGGTGCCACCTCCGCAGCTCCGGGATTTTTGTTTATGATTTTATCTTTTTACCCACGGGAACCTGCGCTAACATGATTGCCGCAAATATCAGTACACACCCCATTATTTCTCTTCCTCCGAGTTGTTCGTCAAGTATCAGCCATCCGGTGAGAACCGAAAAAACCGATTCAAGGCTCATTATCATGGATGCAAGTGTCGGATTAAGTCCGTTCTGTCCTATTATCTGCAATGTATATGCCACTCCGCATGACATAACGCCCGAATACAGCAATGCAATCCATGCCTGTGATGATGCGAATGTTGATGTCCAGGCAGCCATTCCATCCGGTATGATTTCGCAAAACACCATCGGGAAAAATCCCAATATTCCGCATGCAAAAAACTGTATACATGAAAGTCTCACACCATCCACCAACGGTGAAAAATAATCTATTACCATAATGTGTCCCGCAAAGAGCAGCGCACATACAAGTGTTACCAGATCCGATGCTGCCAGACTTAACGATTCTTTCACGCATAAGAGATACAGCCCGCCAATCGTTATCACAATACCTATCCATATGTTCCAGCTGCATTTTCTTTTGAAGAAAATTCCAAGCACCGGAACTATCAGTATATAACACGCCGTGAGAAATCCTGATTTGCCTGCCGTGGTTCCCATAAACATTCCCAGCTGCTGCATTGTGCTTGCCAGAAAAAGCATTGTGCCACAGCACAATCCACCAATCAACAGTATCTTTCTGTCTCCTGCATTCTGCGGTTTCCTTGGAGAAGGTTTAACTTTATCTATCGCAGCAATTACCGGAATAAGCACTATTCCTCCTATTATCGACCTTACGCAGTTAAAAGTAAACGGTCCGACGATACTTCCGCCCTGTCTCTGCGCCACAAACGAGCTTCCCCAGATAAGTGCGGTAAGGACCAGCAATAACGAATTTCTTAATTTGGTGTTTTTCATAATCTCAGCCTTTCGTACATCAGTCAACTAGCTGGTATGATACACCTTAATGCTTCGATATGTCAATCTCCCGTGTACTTGCAATTTAATAATTTCGTAACATTTATAATTCAGATATTGACAGTTTGTATCTGTTGTGGTAGTCTACAGCATATACATCACATAGTTTTCAATACTATGTTATGTATTTCAGCGAATTATTTGTCGTAGTATGTCACATACTATTTATATGAAAGGAGATTATTATGAAGATTACTATCCGTGAACCGGGCAGCGCCATTACGCACCTTATAGGGATGATTCTGGCTGCCGCTGCCACTACACCGCTTTTAATAAAATCAGCACTTGCCGGAGGTAGCACACTTATGGCACTGAGCATTTTCTGTCTCAGCATGGTACTTCTCTACGGCGCAAGCACAGTCTATCATTCGGTGAATCTTAAAGGAAGTGCTTTGAAAATTTTTAAAAAAATAGATCATATGATGATTTTTGTCCTTATCGCAGGCTCATACACGCCGATATGCCTTATTGTTCTCGGCGGTAGGGCCGGATATACCCTTCTCACAGTTGTGTGGGGAATTGCTCTTATAGGTATGTTGCTCAAGGCTTGCTGGGTAACCTGTCCGAAGTGGTTCTCATCTATTATATACATCTCAATGGGCTGGGTGTGCGCCGCTGTATTTGGGAAATTGTGGGATACGCTTACACCCGCAGCCTTCGGCTGGCTTCTGGCCGGCGGCATAATCTATACCGTGGGCGGAATAATTTATGCCATAAAGCCCAGATTTTTTGATGAGAAGCATCCGTCATTCGGACTGCACGAAATCTTCCATCTTTTTGTTATGGGCGGCAGCATATGCCATTTCATATTTATGTTTCTCTATGTAGCATAATACAAGGCTGCTATGAACTGTTATCAGTCCATGGCAGCCTTTTTTAATACTTATCCTATTCTCTTATACCCTTTAGGTGCGGGTTTCTTAAATATCCTGTGTCTGAATTTAATTAACAGCACCACAGCTGCCGCGGCAATTATCACAATTCCCGCTATCACCCAGTTACGCGCACTTATCATGCTGAGGTTAAAGCATCTTATATTAATCCACATCTGGTTAATGTTTACATTAGCCTCATCATCAAAATACTGCATTACCGCACTTCGCTCTATGACATCTTCGGACGGATATTGTGCCGATAGCTGTCTCTTAAGCTGCTCCCTCGGAACACTTAAGATGTAGTTCTCGTCTGAATTATCCCCGCTGAAAAAATATCCTACAGGATAATCCACAACATCCTCTTCATCATCCTCTGCGCCGTAGTTCCAGTCAAGGTAATTAAATACCGTAGAGTCGTCACCACCGGCTATCACTGATGTATATCCTATATAATACATATTTCTCACGGCATTGTCGGGTCTTGACACGAAATTAATAAATGCCTCGGCCGCCTGCTTTCTGTCAGCGTTACCGTTAATTCCGGATTTGAGCATTACCCATCCGTCAAACCACAGGTTCGTACATTCTTCAGGAACCGCCCAGTCAAGATACACACCGTCTTCTTCAGCCTGATCCATTGTATATACACCATCACCCGACCATTGGAGATTCGCTACAACCTTACCGCTGACCATGTCCGCCTTACCGCTGTCGGTCTCAAATGAATATACGTTCTCACGGATTTCCTTAAGCTTGGCTTCCGATTTATCAATGGTATCCTTATCGGTATCATTCATTATGCGTGCAAGTTCTTCTCCGTAATCCGCAGATGCCCTGAATTCCGGATCAATAAGCTTATCCCTGTTAAGGATGGCAAGTGTAGGGAAATAAGCATCTCTTACATTATCTTTTATGGTTACCTGTCTGAAATATTTTTCATTGGCAAGAATCTGCCATGTCGATGCATCCGCTTCATCCACATATTCCGGATTATATATCATTCCGGTTATTCCCCACATATATCCGGCAGCATATCGTGACCATTTTTCGCCATCGATTTCATTACTGTCGAATACTTCTTTAATATATGGAGAAACACCCTTGCTATAGTAGTTATTTGTGTCCGAATTGTCATAGAAACTGTCCGAAAGAGGCTCAAGTGCCTTTTCTTTCATAAGCTTCATGATCATATAATCCGAAGGGCACACCAGATCAAATGCATCTCCGAGAGTAAGCTGGCTGTAAAGTTCCTCATTAGTGCCGAAAGTTGAATATTCTACCTTTACGCGGACACCGTAATTCTCATAGTACCAGTCCTCGAAATCACTGACCATATGATTTTCACCAAAGATGTCGCCGTTATCAAGGTCGATCAGTTCATCATCGTCCCAGCCGCCTTCATCGATATATTCTTCCCAGTTACAGATTCTGAGTGTAATTGTCTTATCTGCCGCATTGACTACATCAGCTGACGACATGGCCGCCGCTGCCATAAGCACCGCCGAAAACACAGCTGCTGCTTTAAAGATTATTTTTCTCATTCTTAGCACCTGCCTTTCTGCCTGATAACACATTGCCGCCTATTACAACCACCAGAATTACCACAAAAATCACCGTCGACAATGCCCACAGCGCAGTCTTGGTCTCCGTGTGCGAACCCTTCGTGGCATTGACAACATAAGTACTTATTGTGTCAAATGTAGCCGGTTTCGTATATGTTGTTATAAAATAATCATCCAGGGAAAGCGTTACCGCGAGCAAAAATCCCGATATGATTCCCGGTATAAGCTGTGGTATGACCACCTTAAAAAGTGCCTGTCTGGCATTGGCACCCAGATCAAGTGCTGCTTCATATATGCTGTTATCCATCTGTTTAAGCTTTGGCACAACCGACAAATACACAAACGGCGATGCGAGCGCAACATGTCCGATAACAAGCGGTGCAAAAGTATCTTTATTAATACCAAGAACAACGATTAACAATACACAAATCGAAAATCCGGTCACAACATCCGCATTGACTACCGGCACCTGATTGGCAAGTCCTATAAGCCTTGACGGCGTCTTACGCGAATAAAATGCACCGATTGCGCCGATTGTTCCGAGCACCGTTGCTATAAAAGCCGAACCGAATGCAAGTGCAAAAGTACCGCCTATCATCCCCAGAAGCTCCGGAGATGTAAACAGATTGACATAATTCATCGTCGAAAAACTGCCGCTTGTACCAATTGTCGCCGTATCGGAGAAGCTGTACACTGCCAGTATCAGAATCGGCAGATACATAAACAGGAGCACTATTCCAAGCCATGCAGAGCGTAATATTTTTTTCATCATAATATTGCCCCCCTGTTCGTATCTTCTTCACCCAGACCGTTGGTTGCCAGTGTAATGATAAAAATTATTATAAGCAGGACAATGGAAATCATTGAACCGCTATGCCAGTCGTAGGCATTGAAATAGCTTCCGATAAGGCTGCCCATAATGTATGTGCTGTTATACAGCATATCAAGTATTACATAGTTCGTCATTGCCGGCAGGAATACCATCGTAACGCCGCTTATTATTCCCGGCACCGACAGTGGAACTGTTACCTTGAAAAACGCAGCACCGTGCGATGCGCCAAGATCCGCTGCTGCCTCGATAAGCGAGTTATCCATCTTGCTGAGTGTCGTATATAACGGCAGGATCATAAACGGAAGAAAATCGTATGTCATACCGATTACCGTATTAAGGAACGGATGATATGCGAGATTGCCCTCAAGTACCGTCAGCACTTCCTTCAGTGCCACAATACGCAATGTGAAGTTAATCCACATCGGTACAAGAAAAAGCACAAGCAATACTGTTTTTCTCTTCATATGGCTTCTCGCAAGCACATAGGCCACCGGATATGCTACAAGCAGGCATACTATCGTGACAGTTATTGCAACAACCATACTGTAGCAGAGTGTTCCGATAGTATTCGGGCTTGTAAAAAAGTTCGTAAAATTAGTAAGTGTAAATCTGCCTTCACCATTGGTAAAAGCATAGTATATTACAACCAAGAGCGGCGCTATGACAAAACAAATCAGAAACGCTGCATATGGTATGCAAAGCTGTTTTCGTGAAAAACGAAATTTCATGCGCGTCACTCCTTTCAATTATCTTCCCTGAATGAAAGTTCAATACTGTCTTTAGGGATAATAATGCTGACATAATCGCCCTCGTTCCAAAGGTATTCATCATGAAGATGGATATCTTCTTCATTCTCGGTACGGACAATATAATGATAATGGTCGCCCTTGTAAATAAGTGAAATAATATGTCCACAGGTTCCACCCGCAGTGGTATCGTCACTCATTGTAACTGATGCAACAGGCACCTCCACGGTTACCTTCACACCGGCTGTATATATCTCATTGCCGTCAGCATCCACAAGTGTCTCATTCTCATCAATACGTGATCCCGGATAAAGTCTGGTAACATCACATTCGTACTCACCGTCAGCAAAAAGCACGGTATAATTCTTCGTAAGTTCGCCTTCGTAAATATTATGGTTCGTCTCAGCAAGAATTACATGGATTCCGTCCGGTTCAAGGCACATTCCTATCTCGTCTCCGACTTTGGCACTTCTTGTGCTCTGGATAACAATTTCGTTATCACCGGATTCTACTATAATCTCATAGTGCATGCCTTTAAATATAACCGATGTAACCACACCGGTAACAGTTCCTTCTTCTTTGGATGTCATTATTACATCCTCAGGTCTTACGACAACGTCGACTTTGGCACCGACTGCCATATCGTCGAGGCAGTCAAAATCAGCTCCGCAGAAGCGAACCTTGCATTTGCCCGTCATACGACCGTCAAAAATATTGCTTTCGCCTATAAAGTCGGCAACAAATACCGTATTAGGCTCATTATATATCTCTTCCGGAGTTCCTATCTGCTGAATCATACCGTCGGACATTACGACAACCTTATCGGACATCGTAAGAGCTTCTTCCTGGTCATGCGTTACATATATAAAAGTAATTCCAAGTTCCTTATGCATTGCTTTGAGTTCAAGCTGCATCTCCTTACGCATCTTTAAATCCAATGCTCCAAGCGGTTCATCAAGAAGCAGTATCTCAGGTTCGTTGACAATCGCTCTCGCAATCGCAATTCTCTGCTGCTGTCCTCCCGAAAGTGTGGAAATACGTCTTTTTTCAAATCCCTCAAGGTCTACGACCTCAAGCGCATGCTTAACTTTTTCCTTAATCTCTTCCTTCGTGAACTTCTCATATCTGGTGACCGTTTCACCGGCCTCATTCTGATATTTTACTTCCTTGGTCTTAAGTTTAAGGCCAAATGCAATATTGTCATAAATATTCAGATGTGGGAAAAGTGCATATCTCTGGAATACTGTGTTAATTGGTCTCTTGTTAGGCGGAAGTTTACTTATATCCTTCCCATTAAGTAAAATCTGTCCTTCTGTCGGAATATCAAATCCGGCAATCATACGAAGTGTTGTCGTCTTTCCGCATCCTGACGGACCCAGAAATGTTACAAACTCTCCCTTTTTAACCGAAAGATTAAAATCTTCGACTGCAGTAAAGCCGTCTTCAAAACATTTTCTGATACCTTTAAGTTCAATAATGTTTTCTGAAAAATTCTTGTCCATGGCAACACCCGCCGCCTTATATACAGCGGCTCCTAACTCCTTTCTTGTGTGTAAAATAAGATAATTGCGCAAAAAATAAGACAGACCCGATCAAGATGCTTTTCGTTTCCTGACCAGTCTGCCTTTCGTTCCTATGCTTTATCGTTTAAAACGATAATATATTATCGCACACTCAGTGTCAATATTAAATTTAAATTTTCCGGAGATTTTACTCGTTAACCGCATAGATTTCAAACTGCCTGATATCCTTCTCACACTCAGCCTTGATAATCTGTGCCCCGAGGCCTCTCATCTTGACATCAAAATCCTCATATCCTCTTTCGATATACTTAATATCGTCTATATATGTGGTTCCTTCAGCTACAAGTCCTGCAATCACAAGCGCAGCTCCGGCGCGTAAATCCGGTGCCACAAGTTCGGTTCCCATAAATTTGTCAACTCCGGTAATTATGGCGGTATTACCTTCAACGGTTATATCGCATCCCATCCGTGACAGTTCGCCTACATACTTAAACCTGTTCTCCCAGATACTCTCGGTAACGATACTTGTGCCCTCGCATCTGGCAAGCAATACTGTGGCCTGCGGCTGCATATCTGTCGGAAATCCGGGATAAGGAAGTGTCTTGATATTGGTGTGAACGAGCTTCTCCTTACCTATTACACGCACTGCTTCATCATATTCTTCAATCCTGCATCCAACCTCTATAAGCTTGGCACTTATAGCTTCAAGGTGTTTCGGGATAACATTCTTGATAAGCACATCACCGGCTGTAGCCGCTGCTGCAATCATAAAGGTTCCTGCTTCTATCTGATCCGGAATAATCGAATATGTGGTTCCGTGCAGTTTCTCGACGCCCTTAATTCTGATAACATCTGTACCGGCGCCCTTGATATTGGCACCCATACAGTTAAGGAAATTGGCAACGTCAACTACATGCGGCTCCTTAGCTGCATTCTCAATAGTCGTTCTTCCCTCTGCCAGGCATGCTGCAAGCATAATGTTAATAGTGGCTCCAACCGTTACAACATCCATATATATGTGCCCGCCGACAAGCTTCTCTGCCTCTGCACATATCATGCCATGCTCTATTTCAACCGTAGCACCCATTATTCTTAAGCCCTTCATATGCTGGTCTATCGGTCTGCTTCCTATATTACAGCCTCCCGGGAGCGCAACCTGCGCATTCCCTCTCTTGCCAAGCAGTGCTCCAAGTAAATAATATGATGCTCTTATCTTCTTAATATATTCGTAATTGACGGTTGTAGAAAATATAGTACTTCCGTTAATTTTGAAAGTATGCTTATCTACTTTCTCAACAATCGCTCCAATGTCTCTAATCGCTTCAAGTACAACTCTGGTGTCCCTTACATCAGGCACATTCTCTATAGTAACTGTCTCATCTGACATAACCGCTGCTGCCAGTATAGCGAGTGCTGCATTCTTGGCTCCGCTTATCTCGACCTCGCCATGCAGACGGTTCCCGCCTTTAATAACGTACTTTTCCATATTCGTACCTCGAAAAAAAATCTGTCTTAAATGACGCACAAAATATTATATCATAAAAAAACCATTTGTAAAGCAGAATATATTTTCCAATTATCCGCTTCTTGTAATAGCAAAACAGCCTGCCTTGCCTTCTCAGCAAAACAGGCTGTGAAATTCAATATTAGTTACCGGTATAATCAACCGGGTTAACGGAACATCCGTTAATATAAAGCTCAAAATGAAGGTGCGGACCCGTTACAACTCCGGTAGCTCCGGAATATGCAATTACCTGTCCCTGTGAAACCGTCTGCCCATATGCTACGGCGATTGAACTCAAATGCGCATATCTTGTCATCGTTCCGTTAGGATGCTTAATATCCACACAATATCCATATGCACCGTTCCAGCCGGCTGTAATAACCGTTCCGGAAGATGAAGCCTTAACAGCCGTTCCGCTTGGCACATACCAGTCAACACCTGAGTGAAGTGTATGTGTTCCGTTAACAGGATGTATTCTGTAGCCATATGGCGATGTGATATTCGTACTGTTAACAGGCTTAATATATGTCGGAGGAGTAAGTGTTCCTCTTTCAACCTTCTTGGCAACCGCTTTCTTGGTAACGGTCTGTTTAATAATCTCTCTCTTGGATTCAACACCGTTGACATATGTCACAAGAGCAACTACTGAACGTTCTCCCTTGGAACCTGCTCTGAGAACATTCTCTGTTCCCTTATAAAGAGTATCATTATCAACATATTCAACATCTGCCGAATAGGATTCGTCATAGGACTTCTCTTCAACTACCACAACCGAAATCTCTGATGCCGGAACCGTAACTGTTATAATGTCGCCGTCATAAATCGGGGTATTGATATCAATTCCGTAATTGAGTGCAAACAACTCATCCAATGTAAGTCCGTGGCTCTCTGCTATTCCGTAAAGTGAATCGCCGGCAGCTACGGTATAAGTTCCCTTCTCTGCATGTTCTTTCGTTATAAGCTCATAAGCTTCATCAATCGAAACAACATTGGCATCACTTGCCTTAGTCGGTATAACCTCTATATTCTCTGCGAAGTCAACTGAAAGTACTCCGTCCGTATACACAACATCATTCTGGGCCGCCTCATCAGCCTTACCGGCACCGTCTGCTGAAGCAAGCACCTTGGCCGCCTCATTAACCTTAACATCTGCCGATACAAAATTGGTCTTAAGCGATGAATATAAGCCATTACTGTCTTCTACGAGTTCAACTGTGAATTCATTGGACTCGCTGTATTTGTCCTTAACTTTCTCAAGAAGTGCAGCCACATCATCCTTAGAAGCAAGTGTAACAGTAAAATCATCAATTCTTACCGTGTAAGCTTCTTTCTCTGACTCGGTCGTAACAACATCAGCTGAGAGTGCTGTATACATACTGTCTGCAAGCTCATCCTGTGATAAAACAGCTCCGCCCGCTTTATCTGAATATACTTCAACATCGGCTTCCACAAGTGAAAGTCCGCTGCTCTCAACGTTCATACGGCTTCTCGCTTCTACAAGTGCCGTGTCGGCGATATCTTCATCACTGACATATCCTAACTTCTCTCCGTTAAGTACTACCATATAACGCTCGTCCGGTGTGTAAGTAAGCGCCCCGGTCGTCATCTTCCTGGTAAACGGGATTGCAACTGCAAGAAAAAGCGCTGCAATCACTGCTGTCTTGGCATATGAAACATATTTAGTTCTGCGTCTTCCTATAAGATGCATATCCACTCCTTAATTCTCTTGTTACATTATGTAACAATTTCGTAACAATTTGTATTCTAGCAAATAAAAAAGGGTTTGTAAACCCTTTTCTCCGTTTTTTATAAGAACCTAACAAAAATGACACATTTTTTTGTCTATTTTTTCATGATAATATCATTAACTGTCTGTTCTATTGTCCTGTCATCAATCACAACCGTAACGTCGGCATACTTCTCATAAAGTTTCACACGCTCATCATACAGATCATGCAATGTCTGGCCCTTCTCTATGGCTACGCCACGTCCGGCAAGATTGCCGAGCCGTGAATTTATCGTATCGTAGGATGCCTTTAAGTAAACAACCGTTCCTATCGATTTAAGATGTTCCATGGCTTCAGGGCCGTAAACAACGCTGCCTCCCGTCGCAATAACCGCGTGTGACGCTTCTATTCCGGCATTGATCCTGTTTTCGACCTCGAGGAAGCCCTTGTTACCTTTCTCTGCTATTATGTCCTTTAAAAGCTCTCCCGTCGCCTTCTGGATGACAAGGTCTGAATCAATGAATTCATATCCCAGAACTTTGGCAAGCACCACCCCGGCACTGCTTTTGCCGACTCCCGGCATTCCTATAAGAATTATATTATCTTTCATAAGCTGTCACTTTCTTTTTCTTTGGACTGAATATCCGAATTTTCCTATCTTTCGCCCGAGCACAAAATATTCTCCGTGTGAATATGTCACCAGATTGGTGCTGTTAAGCATGAATTTACCCTTGCTGTCCATATAGGACTCGTCCACGCTTACATTGACCACCTCTGCGATAAACATATCATGGCTTCCAAGACGCTTGATTTCACGGACTTTACATTCGATACATACCGGACTTTCTTTAATTCCGGGTGCCGCCACCACTGACGATGGAAGCTCCGTCAGATGCATCTGTGCGAATTTGTCAATATCCCGTCCCGAACGGACGCCGCAGAAATCCGTTGCATATGCAAGTCTCTCCGTCACAAGATTGACAACAAATTCGCCCATTTCTTCTATTATATTATGTGAGTATCTGTCCGGCCTTACGGATATGCTTACCATTGCCGGATCGGAACATATTGTACCCGCCCATGCAACCGTTATGATGTTAGCCTTCTCTCCGGGTCTTTTACAGCTTACCATGACCGCCGGAACCGGATACAGCATATTGCCCGGTTTCCAATTCTGTCTTCCCATTATATTCTCCTGTTATCTACTGTGTTATTTCCATCATTATCTGCGGAACGATCTGTTTCTTACGCGATACAACTCCCGGAAGCATTACCGAACCGTCAACAGCAGGTGCTCCGAGTGCATTCTCGGCAAGTGTTCCTGCGCCATCCCCGTAATAGAGAAGCTCCGTCTTAGGCTGCATCATATCCGTTAGCATAAAAAAGAGCATATCCACGCCAAGCGATTTGTACTGATCCTTCATATATGAATAAATCTTATTTCTTACCTGTGCCAGTTCATCGCTGTCCATGCTTGATACCTGTCCGATTCCGAATGTCACATCGCCGAGCGAAAATTTCTTGTAATCACTGGTAAACAGTTCCTTGGCTGTCTTCTCGCTTAAGTTACTGCCCGCAAAAAACATCTCATGAGCGTATGCCTTCAGGTCAAGTCCTGCAATCTGTGACAGTTCGTGTCCCGCAATTCTGTCCTCATCCGTGCATGTCGGCGAGCGAAAAAGCAATGTGTCAGATATTATAGCTGAGCACATAAGCTTTGCCATTACAGGTGTTACTTCAACGCCGGCATCCCTGTAAAGACTGTATATTATGGTCGCCGTACAGCCGACAGGCTGGTTTCTGAACAGGACCGGTGAAATGGTCTCTATGCAGCCGAGTCTGTGGTGGTCAATAATCTCGACAACCTCCGCCGCCTCGATTCCGGCAACTGCCTGTTTGGCCTCATTATGGTCAACCATTATGACTTTTTTCTTGGGTGCACCGAGGAGATTACGTCTGGAAATCATTCCGACATAATGTCCATGTTTGTCAAGTATCGGGAAATCACGATGTCTTTTCTCCGTCATGACCTTACGGATATCATCTATATAATCATCAAGTCTGAATGTTATAAGTCCTTCGCGGCGCATCATATGACCTACCGGCACGCTCTGGAAAATAAGACGGGACACCATAAACGCATCGTGCGGTGTACTTATGATGGTGCAGCCGTTATCCTGCGCGTGTTTGGTAATCGTAATCGATACCGGTGCCTTATCACATATTACAAGGCATCCCGCGCCCATCTCTATAGCACATAACTGAGCCTCATATCTGTTACCGACTATAACTATATCTCCGGGTGCAATGCTTTCTTCCATTACCTCAGGGGTCGCAACAGCAGTACAGACTTTACCGCTTACGGTAGGTCTCTTGTCACTTCCGCATACAATCCTTCCGTCGAGTGTCTCCGCAATCTGTTTATATGTAGTCTCCGATAATTCAAGCAGGTCATTATCATATATATCCATGTATGATGTGGCTATATCGGTAATTGTAATGATACCTTCGAGTTTACGGTTCTTTACAACCGGAAGTGTTACCACTCCGATTTCCTTCATCATCTTCCAGACTTTCTTCATGGAAACAGAGGACTTAATGCTTTCTGTCTTACGAATCTGTAAATCACTTACCTGCGCCCTCAGATCCTGCAAAAGCGGTGGTGCCTTAACTCCGCAGCTTTCAAGCACGAACTGTGTCTCTTCATTGAGCTGTCCCGCCCTGTACGGAACGTAATCTTCCGTATTCGTTGTTATATTTTTGAAATTGGCATATGCAATCGCCGAACAGATTGAATCCGTATCGGGATTTCTATGTCCTACCACATAAACTTCACTCATCGATGTGAATCCTTCCTTAAATTACAGATTATATAATACCAAAGCCACGCAGTGCCAGTACAATTACTGCCGCAAGCAATATTCCGTTCATGACCAGGCATGCCGTTATGCCTTTCTTAAGTCCGGCATTCTTCTTTATCGCCTTATTTTCCGCTTCTTCAAGTGCCTGTCGCAGATTCTTGTATGTAATAAGATTGTCCTTATGCATATCCGCGCCAAGGCTCTCATAACCGTTCTCTATCCGCTTAACAGACTCGTCTATATCGATTTCTTTCGTATTCTTTACGGATGCAAGTCCGGCATCAAGCGCATCCCGCAGTTCCACAAGCATAGTCTCGGTACGCTCGCTGCTTGCCGCAATACTGTCAAAATAATTCATCATCTGGCTGCGTGTCGACGCCGCATTGACCTCACGGCTTACAATATCCTTTATCTGCTCCGGCGTAATCCTGTTATTGTCAGGTTCATGATTAACCGGTATGCTTTTATTCTTTTTATTAATATGCCTGTCAAGGCCGGAAAAAACATTAAATCTGTGTGCCATAATAGTCCTTCCTGTTCATATATCTGTACAACCATTTTACGTCAAAGAGATACGCAAGTCAAACAAAAAGAGGATGCAAAAGCTCTACGCTTCCTGCATCCTTATTTTCTATTAGTTTTCCATCTGTTTTCCCAGAAAGCCCGCCGCCGACAGTGTGAGTTTCTGCTCTGTCTCTCCGAAATGCTTTTTGGGTTCCTTGGTGGTTATGATAACGGAACCGATGGCATCGCCCTCACATATTATCGGGCTTATCGCCTGCGCCTGAAATTCCTCCTCGCCCTGCGTGATAGGGACAAAACGTCTTTCCTCGCGTGTAGCGGTAATATTTTCACGTTCTTCTATGAGGTTCTCAAGCTGTGTGCTGATCGGTTTCATTAGCATATCTTTTCTGGATCCGCCCGACACCGCTATTATCTGGTCTCTGTCCGTAATGCAAATAACATTGCCCGTTGTCTGTGCAAGTGACTCGGCGTACTGCCTTGCAAATTCACCGAGTTCCCCCACCGGCGAATATTTCTTAAGAATTATCTGTCCTTCCCTGTCAGTATATATCTCTAACGGATCGCCTTCCCTTATTCTTAGGGTCCGTCGGATTTCTTTGGGAACAACAACTCTCCCAAGGTCATCTATTCTCCGCACAATTCCTGTAGCTTTCAAGCTTTTTTCCTCCAATTTCATATTTTAACAAGAGTGTTTCATCACTCTGTTCATATAATTTTGAAGTTATTATGTGGAAATCTTAAGAAATTATTCCTTATGTTTTGCTTTCAGCGCTTTCAGTATGTCGTCTATATTTGATTCTTTTGCGACCTTAGGATATTCTTTTTCAAAACCAACCAGAATATCCTTTGAAACGGTTTCATCTCTTTTGACCAATGTATAAACAGACTCCAAATCTGCCGTATTAAGTGCACTCTCAATAAACGGTTTTGAATCTTCAGGAAAATCATTCCATCCTCCGTAAAGACGGTCTACCGCTTCATTAATCTTATCAAATGTTATAGGTGTACCTTGCTTTTGATGCTCTGCCAAAATACCTATTACATCAGAAAGGTCATTTTTATACTTTCTCCCCGAACGAAGCTTCATGGCTATGAGATATTCTGCCGATATAGTCCTGACTGACAATACGCCATAAAATGTTTTGTAGTAGACCGAGTATTCATCCAATTTCGGAGAATACGAGCCGGTGCGCATAAAATCAGCATTCAACCAACCATTCGGCAGGTTGAATTTATCCGCGACATGGCTGATTGCATCCTTCATGGACGATGCGGCATGTATGACTGCATCAATATCGGTAGTCATATCACGAAAACCGTAATTTGTTAAAATAGCAGCACCTCCAACCAAAACAATTTCTGCCGGCATTGCTTTACCGCTTATCCGCCTGAACTCTTTTGCAAGTGCTTTGAGATAAGTGTCCAGGTTTTCCTTTGTAAAATTTTCAGATGACATTCCGCACCTCGCTTTCTACGATATTAAATCGTATAAACTCCGGAATCGCCTCTTTTATGGATTGCTCTTTAATCTGCGGATTATTTGTAACCTCCGACATTGCCAAAACACTCGCAGGATAAACTGTATCCCGCAATTTGAGTCGACGCAGGTCATCATACTGTGTACAAATCGGCACCTGATTCTCACGGCTTACATAGTCAAGCATGGCAAGGAGATACAGGCTTTCGCGGTACCAGCCTTTCTGATAATCTTTGCGAATTTCATCCTTTTCAAGCAATTCGATGATAAACGGAATATCGCCGAGTTCTTTCAGCATATGGCAGGTATTACTTTTGAATAGTTCAAAATCACTGCGTTTATCAAAGCAGGATTCTATTAAACTTTCCATCGTGACACCAAGTGCTTTGGAAATACGGTAAACCGTTTCAGCGGAGCATTTTTCAAGCTGTGCTTTGCCACTGCATATATCATTCACTGTAGTGTACGGAACTCCGCTGTCCTTAGATAGGCGGTATTTCGTTATTTTTTTCTGATTAATCAATTCATTCACTGTCACCGCGCATCACCTCCCGATACTATTATTATATCGGTTGGCCGTTATAGTGTCAATATTGTCTTTGCTGCGTATTTTTCTCCCCTGTGCTTTTTCTGTCGATTGCCTCTCGCAGCTGTTTCATCGGAAATTCAAATATTTTCGTGGACAATACTACCGTAAGCATCACCGATGTTGCCATGAAAATCATTTTTCGGATATCAGTATTACACAAGTTTCCAAATTTAAGCAATGTGTCCGCTCCCATAATAAGCGGCCAGTGCCAGAAATACACATTGATCGTATTACATCCCATATATGATATCCCCGGAATTCCGCCTGTCGGAATGACCATAATCGCCGCGAATCCGGTGCAGATTGATATTATATAGCACACCATTCTCGCAACAAATCCGTAATCATATATATCCTTATAAAAAGCATTTCTTCCGGTAAAAAGATGCCTCAATATGTAGAAATGTTCCCTCTGTCCAAAACACAGATATCCCCAGACCGCAAGTATAATCATTCCGAGCGGAATAAGCCATCCGGCATTCCTGCGTCTGAAACCGGCAATCTTGTCCGGCTTTATGACTGTACCAAGCAGGAAAAACGGCAAAAATACCAATGTCCTTGAAATACACAGAAAATCTCCGATATTTTTATCATATCCGGTAAACGCCGCAAGCACCATTGTTATAACAATAACCGGCCTTTTATCCGAGTTGCGCAATATATACGCAATTCCTATATAAAACGCCATACAGAACATAAACCACGGCGCGCCCATTTCGGACAGAAGCGTAAACTCAGGTTTTCCACCCGCCGCATATTGTGCTATATATGTCACTATTTTAAGAAGAAATCCGGATGTTATATAAAACATCATCTTCCTGCCGATTCTCTCCGGTTTATAAAACATTCCGCTTATAAAGAGGAAAACCGGCATATGAAAAGCATATATGAACAGATAAAAACTCTTCATAAGCCCCGAATGTGCCACCAGTGTGTCAGCAAAATGTCCTGCAACAACCAGAACAATCATGACAAACTTGATATTGTCCCACCAGCATATTCTTTTGGTATTGTTCACTGCATCCATTTTATCTCCGCTAAACACTCAATAATGAATATTCTTCCAAATTCCAGACCTTATCAACCACATCATTGTAAAAATCAGGTTCATGACACACTAAAAGTATCGCACCCTTATACGTCTTCAATGCTCTTTTCAGTTCATCCTTGGCATCGATATCCAGGTGGTTTGTAGGCTCATCCAATAATAATACATTTGTCTCAATATTAATAAGTTTACACAGGCGCACTTTGGCCTGTTCGCCTCCGCTGAGCACCCTTACCTTACTTTCGATATGTTCGGTTGTCAGTCCGCACTTAGCCAGTGCCGAGCGCACCTCATATTGTGACATCGAAGGAAATTCATCCCAGATTTCTTCAATACATGTATTGTCACCCGGTTTGATTTCCTGTTCAAAATATCCCTTATAAAGATAATCACCAAGTTCCGCCTTACCGGAAACAGGCTTGATAAGTCCGAGTACACTCTTTAAGAAAGTTGTCTTGCCTATTCCGTTGGTTCCGACAATTGCTATCTTCTCTCCACGCTCCATTCTCAGATTAATCGGTTTGGAAAGTGGTGCGTTCTTATCATATCCGAGCACAAGGTCATCCGTTTCAAAAATAACTTTGCCCGCTGCCCTTGCTTCCTTGAAATTAAATTCCGGCTTCGGCTTCTCTTTTGCAAGCTCAATTATATCCATTTTATCAAGCTTCTTCTGTCTGGACATCGCCATATTACGTGTGGCGACACGCGCCTTATTGCGCGCAACGAAATCCTTAAGCTCGCCTATTTCCTGCTGCTGGCGCCTGTACGCCGCTTCAAGCTGTGCTTTCTTAACTTCATACACCTCAAGGAACTTATTGTAATCTCCTACATATCTATTGAGTTCCTGATTTTCCATATGATATATTATATCAACAACGCTGTTCAAAAACTCCATATCATGCGATATAAGTATAAAAGCATTCTCATATTCCTGAAGATATCTTCTAAGCCACTCTATATGATTCTCATCAAGATAATTCGTCGGCTCATCAAGAAGCAATATGTCCGGCTTCTCAAGAAGAAGTTTTGCCAATAAAACTTTCGTTCTCTGTCCGCCGGAAAGTTCGGTCACATCACGATCCAGTCCTATCTCTGCAAGCCCGAATGCTCTCGCAATCTCATCAACTTTCGCATCTATAACATAAAAATCATGATTGGTCAGAAGATCCTGTATCGTTCCGGATTCTTCCATCATGGCTTCCATCTGTTCTGCATCGGCATCAGCCATTGCCTCAAATATCGCTGTCATTCTCTCTTCCATCTCATACAGATATGAAAAAGCAGAACGAAGTACATCGCCGATAGTCATCCCAGGTTCCAGTACCGTGTGCTGGTCAAGATATCCCACCCTGATATTCTTCGCCCATTCCACTTTGCCCTCATCCGGCATAAGCTTTCCGGTAACAATATTCATAAACGTGGACTTACCTTCGCCGTTAGCTCCGATAAGTCCGATATGTTCTCCCTTAAGGAGTCTGAAAGAAACATTATTAAAAATGGCTCTGTCGCCAAAGCCGTGGCTTAGATTCTCAACATTAAGTATCATTGTAAAGTCCTCTATTCCAGAACACGTGTACATGCAATAACTGATTTCTGTTCCGGATTATCACTGTTTTTTATGAAAGTTGTCTCGCACGAACACACTTCACCTCCGGTAAGATGTCCTTTAAATTGGAATGTAAAAACTTTATTGTTGCTCTTAAAGAACTTGTCCATATTCTCAGCCGATGTCACGCGTGTAAATTCAGCACGGCTGTCCTCCTCAAGCACATTCTCAACATAAGCATCAAACATCTTGCGCATCGGTTCTTTTTTATAGGAACTGGAAATTTTGTTATCATCCTTATATAATGTGGTAAGTGTCCCATCCACATAATTAAGTTCGATTATTTCGTGGTATATATGACAAAGCAGCGGATAAAAATCCGCAAGAATTTTCTTGTTATATCTTTTCTGTTCTTTTGTGACATCATTGATACTGAATATAAATCTTGATTTGCCTTCGCAGTCTCCTATGTATCTTATCGTAATTCCAAGCCACATCCAGTCCGTATGTTCCGTCCGGCGGCTTATGATAACATATTGCTGTTTCTTATTAAGTCTGGCATTAATCACTGCCTCTATCAGCCGCTGGGTTGTCATAGCCTCATGGCTGTCCATATGTTCATTATCACTCATATACAGTTCAAGCGGCGATGTCTTATAAATCCTTGTATATTCAGAATTAACCTTAAGGAGCTTAAGGTTGACTTCATCATACTCATATAATGCCATCGGACCGATAATTTCTTCCATAAATGCACGCAGCTGCGGCGATTTGACATTAAGAAGATTATCAATGTCCACATCCTCATAATCAATGCGTGCATCGCCATCATCTATCTTATGTCTGCATTTCTCCTTGAATTCATCAACCGAAACAGGTCTTGAATAATAGTATCCCTGAATATAATCGCTTCCGATAGTCTTAAGTAACGATGCCTGTTCGCCTGTTTCTACACCTTCTGCGACAACGGTCATTCCAAGCCATTTGGCCATTCGTATAACGCTGCTGACCACATTGCCCGCCCTGTCCGATTCAACTATCTCATCTATTAATTTCTTGTCTATTTTAAGTATATCAAAAGATAAATCCTTAAGAAAGTTCAATGACGAATATCCCGTTCCGAAATCATCCATAAGAACCATATAACCGGACTTTTTGAGCATATTAACCGTGTTGATAAGGCGTTTCGGATTATCAACATATGCGCTCTCAGTGATCTCTACGCGCAAAAACTCCTTCGGAATATTGTATTTGTCAACCAGTCCGTCAAGTATTTCCAATAAATCATCATGATACAGATTCGCTCTTGAAACATTAATGGAAAGCGGAACAAGAGTCTCTCCGTTATCCATAGCTTCTCTTATTACTCTGCATGCTTCTTCCCACACATAGTGGTCAAGCTTATTGATCATATAATTTTTCTCAAATACCGGTACAAAACGTCCCGGCATAAGAAGTCCGTATTTCGGATGTTTCCATCTTACAAGCACTTCCCCGGCCGCAATAACGTCCTTCTGGATGTCATAAATTGGCTGTATCACAATGAAGAATTCCCTGTCCGTAATTCCTCTATCCATATCTGATACCAGCTGCTGCCCTGTAAGGAGTTCTTCTCTCTTGGTCTCTGTGTATACTTCTATCTTATCTGTATGTATTCCTTTAATGCTGTTAAGAGCCATAAGTGCCCTGTCACACATCTTGATAACCGGAATGGTTCTGTCTTCCACGTAATAAAGTCCGGCCTGTATAAAAAGCCTGTATTTCTCATTCGCAGTTTCAATACTGTATTTCATTCTGTCGGAAAGTAATGCTGTATCTATATTATCTCTGTTGCAAAAACATATGAACTTATCGCCACCGATTCTGCCGATAATTCCGTCTGAAAATATCTGTCTGCTGAAAGTATTAACGATATCCTTAAGGACCTTATCTCCCATTGCCATGCCAAAAATATCGTTAACTACCTTAAATCTCTCTATATCCCACGCGAGTATCATATATTGCTTTTCTGAGTTCTCATCGAGGATTCTCTGCGCTTCTTCCATAAAGCTCTTAAAACTCAGCACTCCCGTAAGAGAGTCATATACCAAGCCGTTATTCTTATTTTCCATATTCATCATAGCATCACCTGCATAAACTTTCCAATACTATAACGGCAGTGCGGCTTTCCGGCACCGCACTGCCGGCATTAAACATCTGTTAAATCAGACTTCTGTAAAGCGCTGTAATTTCCTCAACGCTTGTTTCTCTCGGATTACCAGGTCTGCATGCATCATCATAAGCTGACTGTGCAAGGAACGGAATATCCTCTTCCTTAACTATTTCCTTCAGATCTGCCGGAATTCCTACATCATGTGAAAGCTGTCTTACCGCATCCACTGCTGCTTTTCTGTATTCCTCCTGTGACATATCATCAACGCCTTTAACGCCCATTGCCCTGGCAATCTCTCTGTACTTCTCTCCTGTTGCAGGTGCATTATATTCCATTACCGTAGGAAGTATGATTGCGTTGGCAACTCCGTGTGGTGTATCATAAAGTGCGCCAAGAGGATGAGCCATTGAATGAACAATACCGAGACCTACATTGGAAAATCCCATTCCTGCAACATACTGTCCGAGTGCCATTCCTTCCCTGCCTTCCGGTGTATTGTTAACGGCATCTCTTAAACTTCTTGCAATGATCTCAATAGCCTTGATATGGAACATATCCGAAAGTTCCCATGCTCCTGCCGTGATATATCCCTCAATAGCATGTGTAAGAGCATCCATACCTGTAGCAGCAGTAAGTCCCTTAGGCATTGTTGACATCATCTCAGGATCTACAAATGCAACAACCGGAATATCCTTAGGATCTACACATACCATCTTACGATGCTTGGCATCATCCGTGATAACGTAATTAATTGTAACCTCTGCGGCAGTACCTGCTGTTGTCGGAACAGCAAATGTTGTAACTGCTTTATGTTTCGTAGGTGCCACCCCTTCAAGGCTCACTACATCCGCAAATTCAGGGTTATTGATAATAATGCCTATTCCCTTGGCTGTGTCCATTGATGAGCCGCCGCCGATTGCGATTATATAATCCGCACCTGATTTCTTAAATGCTTCTACACCTGTCTGCACATTCTCAATGGTAGGGTTCGGCTTAATATTGGAATATACCTCATATGCAAGTCCTGCACCATCCAGTACATCAAGCACCTTCTTGGTAACACCGAATTTGATAAGGTCAGGATCCGAGCATACAAATGCCTTCGTAAGTCCGCGTCCTATAGCCTCGCCTGCTATCTCTTTAACTGCCCCGGCTCCATGATATGAAGTCTCATTAAGTATAAATCTGTTTGCCATAATAACCTTCTCCTTTACATTATGGGTCAATACCCTCTGATAGTCACATTTTACCATAAAAGCATATATCATACAACCAAAAAAGCGGTATTGACGCATATTGACGTATCATGAAAAAAACACAAAAACGGCCGCCCGTATGAAACGGGCAGCCGTTATAATCATCGTCATATCAGCCTAACATCATTCTGTCATTATCAAGCTCTTTACCGCTTGCAATAGCGAATTTTTCAAGAAGATCCTCTACTGTGAGTTTCTTTTTTTCTTCTCCTGATATATCGAATATTATATTACCGCTGTTCATCATGATAAGTCTGTTGCCATGCGCAATGGCGTCTTTCATATTATGCGTTATCATGAGCGTTGTAAGATTGTCCTTCTGTACAATTTTCTCGGTAGTGTCAAGCACCTTGGCGGCAGTCTTAGGATCAAGTGCGGCAGTGTGCTCATCAAGAAGCAGAAGCTTAGGTTTCTTAAGTGATGCCATAAGGAGCGTAATAGCCTGACGCTGTCCGCCCGAAAGCAATCCGACCTTGGAAGTGATTCTGTTTTCAAGACCAAGATCAAGTTCTGCAAGAAGTTCCTTGTACTGCGCCTTCTCTTTAGCCGTAATTCCCGGCATAAGGCTTCTGAATTTGCCTCTTCTTGCTGCAAGCGCAAGATTTTCATCAATACCCATCGTCGCAGCTGTTCCCATCATTGGGTCCTGGAAAACCCTTCCGAGATATTTGGCACGTCTGTGCTCAGGTATTCTGGTAACATCAATATTGTCAATATATATCTTGCCGCTGTCGACCAGCCATGTTCCCGCAAGTGCATTGAGAAGCGTTGACTTTCCGGCACCGTTACCGCCGATTACCGTAACAAAATCGCCTTCGTTAAGTTCAAGACAGAGACCGTTGAGTGCTGTTTTCTCATTAACCGTATTAGGGTTGAATGTCTTATAAATGTTCTCTACTTTTAACATTATTAGGCAGCCCCCTTTCTGACCGGCTTGGCAAAGATTTTCTTTCTCCAATACGGGATTGCAAGGAATACGGCTACAAGAAGTGCCTGTGACAGCTTAAGAAGTGTCGTGTCAACACCGAGCCACATTATCACTCTCATAACCACATAGTATATGATACCTCCAAGCAATACTCCTACAAGCTTGAGTGCGAAATTCTTAAATATTTTATCAAAAAGTGCAGAACCGATTACAACGGCTGCAAGTCCGATTACGATTGCTCCACGGCCCTGGTTGATATCGACGCTCGCCGTATACTGTGAAAGCAGGGCACTTGCAAACGCAACTATACCGTTGGAAATCATAAGTCCTATTACTTTATTGACATTGATGTTAATGCCCTGTGCGCGTGACATGTTAGGGTTACATCCGGTAGCTCTTAACGACGCACCGCGCTCTGTTCCGAAGAACCAGTAAAGTATTCCAATAATTACTATGGCGCATACCACAACCACAAAAATAGTGTTCTGGTAGAACGGTATAGGGTTGGCTTCCGTCGATTTAACCGATCCCATATGTGATATAAGGTGATACTTCTGTGCGTTAATTGCCAGATTCGCCTTATTATCAAGTATTTTAAGGTTAATTGACCAGAGTCCGAACTGCGTTATGATTCCCGCGAGTATTGCCGGGATTCCCATAACGGTATGAAAAAGTCCTGTTGCAAGTCCCGCAAGCATTCCACTTATAACTGCCACAAGGAGTGCAAGCCACATCGGCTGTCCTTTGAGCAACATCGTGATGCAGACCGCGCCTCCGAGAACCATCGTTCCGTCCACAGACAAATCCGCTATATCCAGTATTTTGTAAGTGATGTAAACGCCAATGCCCATTATTCCCCAGATAAGGCCCTGGGCAACACCGTTAGGCAGTGCATTTAAAAGTGCTGTTATGTCCACACCAATTCCTCCAAATTATAATTAATTATTTAGCAATTGCTTCATATCCGTCCGGAACTTTAATTCCGAGATCATCGCAAATCTCTTTATTGTATTCTTTAGTTACGTTAGGAGCGAATTTGATATCCATTGTTGTGATATCAGCTCCGTTTACAAGAATATCATAAGCCATTTCACCGGTTGTGTATCCAAGGTCATAGTAACTGATTGAAAGTGTTGCGACACCGCATCCCTTGCAGATACCTTCCTCGCCTGCTATTACAGGAACCTTAGCCGGACGGCATACATTATCGATTACCGACGTGCTGGATGCTGCTGTGTTGTCTGTAGGAATGTAGATTACATCTGAAGCATTAGCTGCTTTTTCACATACTGACTGGATATCGTTTGAGTCAGTGAATGCGAAATATTCGCATGTATATCCAAGCTTGGTAAGCTCGTCATTCATAACATCTACCTGATATTTGGAGTTAGGCTCTGCTGAACAGTAGAAAAGACCTACTTTCTTGGCATCAGGGAAAATCTCATGAAGCATGGCTGCCTGTTCGCTAAGAGGCGCAAGGTCCGATGTTCCTGAAATATTACGTCCTGTTTTACCGCTCCAGTCACTCATATCAAGTGCTGTTGCATAATCTGTAATAGATGTTCCGAGTACCGGAATTGTAGTTGTTGCCGATGCTGCTGCCTGAAGAGGTGATGTAGCGTTGGCAAGAATGAGATCTACATTTGAAGATACAAAACCATCAATAATAGTAGCACATGTAGGTGTATCTCCTGCTGCATTCTGCTCGGTAAATGTAACCTTATCTCCGAGCTTCTCTGTAAGAGCGTCCTTGAATCCCTTGGTAGCCGCATCGAGAGCTTCATGCTCTACAAGCTGGCAGATGCCCACATTATAAGTCTTATCTTTGTCTGACGAACCGCCTGATGCGCTCTTGTCCGACTTAGAACATGCTGTTGCTGCAAAAACCATTGACAGGCAAAGGCCTGCTGCGATAATTCTTTTAATCTTTTTCATAATGATTCTCCTTTACATATATTCAGGTAACGTGTGCATCACACATGCATCCGTTATCATTCGGTTTAGTGCTTTTACGCTTTTATGCTTTTATGTATCAAAGCACCAGTCTATTATAAATTATCATTAACATGCCGTCAATGCCAATTTTCAAAATCCTATCACATTGGAAACTTTAAACGGACACATTGTTTTTTTATTATCTTTTTACAATAGTTTTATAAAAAAAATAAACCAAGGAGGTTATTATCATGCGTATAAATTTCAAGAGATTTTTTCCCTGCATTCTTGCGGCAGCACTTATCTTGGTGTCCGCTGCCGGATGCGCAAAATCAAACAGTTCCGTACAGGAAAACACGACAGAAGCCGTCATTCCAGACAGCCTGATAACCATCAAGGACAGCGACACCGACACTGATGTGTCCGATGCTGTAGAAATCACATTAAACGGCAATTCCGTTTCATGCAGCAGTTCATCCGTAGCAATTAACGGAAGCGAGATTACCATAAGTTCCGGGGGCAGCTATATAATTAACGGCACCCTGGATGACGGAAGGATTATAGTTGACGCGGATAATGCCAAGGTACATCTTATCCTCAACGGAGTCTCCATTCATTCGGAGACAAATGCCGCCATATATGTCAAATCAGCCGACAAAACAACCATCACTCTCGCGGACGGCACCGATAATACATTAAGTGACAGCAGTAATTACACTTATGATGACACAGACAAAGAAGAACCGGATGCAGTACTTTTTTCAAAGGACGACTTAAGTATTAACGGTAACGGTTCACTCAACATAGAGGCTTCGTTCAATAACGGGATTACCTGTAAAAACGACTTGAAAATAATAAGTGGAACCATTAATGTTACCGCTAAGAACAATGCCATTAAAGGCAAAGACTCTCTCTCAATTACCGGCGGCACCATAACTGCATCAGCCGAGGGCAAGGGCCTTCTCTCCAACAACAACGAGGAAGAAGATAAAGGCTATATTCACATTACCGGAGGCACGATAACACTTACCTGCACCGACGATACCATACATTCCAACAATGCCATTTATATCGAAGGCGGCGATATGACACTTTCAAGCAGTGACGACGGAATCCATGCTGATAATACTCTTGTTATATCAGACGGTACCATAGACATTACCAAATGTTACGAGGGTCTTGAAGCGGCTGCCATATCCATTGACGGTGGCGCAATATCCATCACTGCATCCGATGACGGAATCAACGCAGCCGACAGTTCTTCTTCTTCCGAAGGCGGTCCGGGCATGAGAGGCGGTCCGGATATGGGCGAAAATTCCGGCAGTAATTGTTCCCTCACAATAAACGGCGGCACAGTATATGTAAATGCCGGAGGTGACGGAATTGATTCCAATAGTTACATTGTCATGACCGGTGGTGCTTTAGTCGTGGACGGTCCTACCGGCAACGGCAACGGTGGTCTTGATTATAACAACTATTTCACAGTGACAGGTGGTTATCTGGTCGTAGCCGGCTCATCAGGAATGGCGCAGAATATTTCGGACAGTTCGACACAGTGCGGTGCCCTTATGGCAGTATCTGGAGGCACTGCCGGCACGCCTGTTACTGTGGCAGATGCATACGGCAATGTGATAATTTCATTCACCCCTGCCAAGTCTTACAATGCGCTTAACATATCCACTCCCGACATGAAAACCGGCACGACTTACACCATATATCAGAACGGCACCTTGACCGGTTCAACACAGATCGTTAAGGATTGTTATACAGGAGGCACTATAGAAGGCGGAACGGAATTAACCACATTTAAACAAAGCTCCACCGTAACCAATTCCGGTATTTCCGGCAACGGCGGCATGGGCGGACAAAGGCCGGGCGGCGGCAATTTTGGCGGCGGCCAGAAACCTGATGACAGCAACTTTGGCGGCGGCCAGCGGCCGGATGATAGCGACTTTGACGGTGGCCGGCGGCCGGATGATACCAACAATATTTCAGGTGGCAGCAGCTTATAGCATTTCAAAGGATTCACACTTTTTTGCACTTTTCGAGGCATTTGGTGTCAATTTGATGGACTCAGCATTGTAATATAAGAAATATTGTATATATTCTAATACACTTGTTTTCATATATTATTATCTCGCAGTATCGCATATAGCAAATAATTGACACTAAACTGTTGATTTTGGTCAAAAAAGTGTGAAAATATCGTATTGTATACTGTAGTATTATTCTTCCGGCGGCGCTATAATATTGTTTTGCTGACGGAATTACACCTATGATACTTAACGGTCAGGGCTGCTATATTGATAAAAGCGGAAACGTCGTAATCGGCATAGTTGAATAAATTACATAGCAAAACGGCTCCGATTTTCAATAGAAAAAAGGAGCTGTTTTTAATTGACAATATTTAGTTATAAAAACCGCTATGGTATAATCCCATAGCGGTTGTCATTTAATATATTATCTGTTACATTTAGATGAACGGTACTCCCGGAAGAGTGAAGAATGTTACACTCTTGTAAAGGAACAGGCCGATAAGGTATTCAACTGTTACAAGTCCCGCAACGAGAATTGCAAGTGAGATAACGAGCTGTTTTCTGTCCTTAATCTCTTTGCTAAGAATCGTAAATCCCTGAATTGCCGTAAGTACTGACATAAATACGATAAATATCGGGAAGAAGAAACCTCTGAGTGCGCCCACGCGAATGAAGTTGTAAAGTATTTTTACAGCCATTGCTCCGATAAGCGGAACTGAAACTGCGCCGCAAAGTGAAGCGATCTTATTAACATCTGTTTTCTTCTTAAGAACAACTGCATCTATAAGATAGAATAATCCGAATACTGTCGCGCCCATAAGAACTATGTATATGATTGGGAAAAAGATTGACTGGAAAATAGTTCCTACGTTAATGGAATAATCATTAAGGATATCCCATCTCGTATAGCCAATAGAATCCAGGTATTCTCCATATGACATGCCCAATAATCTGTAAAGACCCTTAGCCTGCTTTTTAAATGAACTAAGTGCATAAAAAATCTTAGAAATAAGGTTAAGCACGGTTGCAAACACATAAGCTATTGTAAGAATGCCAATAAGCACTGCCGATGACGGAATAGTTCCGTTCTCATAATATTCTTCTGCTGCCGTGATAGGTTTCTTAACAGTATTCTTAATATGGTCAATAGCTTTCTTAAAAGCGCCTCCCATATCAACCGAACTCTTCGGTGCCTCCTGCTGTGGTGCTCCGTATGCTGCCGTGTAAGGTGAGCCCTGCTGTGGTGCTCCCGTGTAAGGCATTCCCTGTGGGATGCTTCCCTGTGGTACTGACTGGGCATTATTCTGCTGACATGTACAAACTTCTCCGTCAGCCAACTGTTTACCGCAAATTGTACAAAAAGCCATTGATTCATTCCTCCTAAAATAAATCCCTTTTACTTAAAAAGGGCCTTGATACACTTGAATATACCACACGGCAGAGGAATAGTCAATAAATCATTCCGCGCAAATTGTCTGTTTTTCGACGTTATAATCAGTCGTTCTCTGCAGCCATTATAATCAAATCTGCTGCGCGCTCTATACCAACCCTGGAGCTGTCGATGCAGAGATGGTAATTCTCCCTCTCTCCCCATTCCCGTCCGGTAAAATAGCGGTAATTTAACTTACGTTTCTTATCCTTTTCTTCGAGACGTTTTAAAGGCTTGACCGGTGACTCGCCGTACTGTTCCACTATCCTGTGTGCCCTGAAATCGTCCGGTGCCCATACAAATACGTTAAAACAGTCTGGTTCATCTTTCAGTATGTAATCCGCACAGCGACCAACTATCACGCAGTTTTCCCTGGATGCAATATCGGTAATTACTTTACGCTGCGCAATCCATATTCTGTCCGCATTGGCAAGGCCATCCGTTCCTCTTCCGAGAAAAGAATATGCAAAAAATCCGGTTCCTGGAGCATATTCTGCCTCCTGTTCGATATACTCATTGGCGTACCCTGTCTCCTCAGCCGTCTTCTCTATCAATTCCTTGTCGTAACATCTTACTCCGAGTTTCTCCGCTACCAGTTTACCGATTGTCCTTCCACCGCTTCCAAACTGCCTGCTGATTGTTATTATCCTGCTCATAAACACGACCTCCTTGCTGAACATATCAGTTATTTTGTACCGTAATTATAGCAGAAAAATATAATTGATGTAAGATTAATTTATAATCCGTCCGTCTCCGATTTCAATGATTCTCGGTTTTGATTTCCGTAGCCACCTTTTCCCCTAAATCTGGTGTCATGATCCACCAGTATCATTGCAGGCTTAAGTCGTCTGCAATCTGCTCCGGTGTAAGATGGTTTTCCTTAAGGACTTCATTAACATCATATCTGTCCAGAAATTCTTTTTTCAATCCGTAATTAAGCACCTTAACATCGCTGTTTCCGTAAAAACGTGCTATTTTCTCACCGAAACCGCCGTCCAGCATTCCGTCCTCAAGTGTGATGACCACATCATGGTCCGCCTTAAGGCTTTCAAGCAGTTCATCATCTGTTCCCGTAATATAGTACGGATTAATAAGTGTTGCCTTTACTCCGGTACGGCTTTCAATTTCTTTGGCCGCCTTGCATGCAAGACCATAGAATGAACCTAGACCGATTATGGCAATTTTGCCTCCTTTTTCGGTAATCTCGTATCGATTGAGCTCACTGAAATCTTTACTAACTTTCTTGCCGTCGGAAATCATTTCTCCATCCGGTACTCTGATCGCAACCGGATGTTCATTCTGCTCAATACTCCATTCTAGCATCGCAAGATACTCTTCCTTCGTGGTCGGCGCAAGATATACGAGGTTCGGTATATTGGAAATCATAGGTATATCATATATACCAAGATGTGTAACATCATTCATGCCATACACCGATGCTGCATATACTATGATCGTTGCCGGGTTATTGTTGATGCACAGATCCTGTGATAACTGGTCATAGGTTCTCTGGATAAAAGAACTGTATACTCCGTAAACCGGCTTGCCGCCGCCCGCTGCAATACCTGATGCAAGTGCCACCGCTGTTTCCTCCGCGATTCCCACATCTACGAACTGGCTTCCGGCTTCATGTCTTTTATCAGCCGTAAATCCCATAACCGTAGGTGTTGCGGACGTGATTGCGACAACACTTTTATCTTTTTTCATCTTATCAAGCAGGTATTCGGCAGTCACGGAAGAATAATCCTCTCCGTCAGAATCCATCAGCGGCTTGCCTGTCTTGATGTCAAAAGGCATGTGCCAGTGCCATGTCTCCTTGTCCTCCTCGGCCGGCTTATATCCTTTGCCTTTGAGTGTCACGATGTGGACTACAACAGGCTTACCGGCATCTTTAACAGATTTGAATGCATCGATAAGCGCACCGATATCATTACCGTTGCCTACATATACATAATCAAGTCCCATCGCTTTAAAAAAATTACATTCAGCCTTACCGTCGGTTTCCCTTAACAGCTTAAGGTTCCCGTATAATCCGCCATGGTTCTCCGCGATTGACATATCATTATCATTAACTACGATTATAAGGTTGCTCTTAAGCTCTGATGCGAAATCAAGGCCTTCAAGTGCCTCGCCTCCGCTCAATGAACCGTCACCGATAACCGCAATGACATTGCCCTTCTCGCCCTTAAGGTCTCTCGCCTTGGCAAGTCCGCACGCAAGGCTTACAGATGTGGACGTATGTCCTACATTAAAAAAGTCATGTTCGCTTTCATGCGGATTGGAATATCCCGAAACGTCATCATAATGTTCCTCATAAAGATAAGCATCTTTTCTTCCTGTGAGCATCTTGTGCGGGTATGTCTGGTGTGACACATCATATACCATCTTATCCTCAGGGGATTCAAAAACATAGTGAAGTGCGATTGTAGCTTCAACCATACCAAAATTCGGTCCGAAATGTCCGCCGTGTATGCTTGCTCTTTTAAGCAGTGCATCCCTCATCTCGGCGGCAAGTTTATTCATCTCTTCGATCGTAAGTTTCTTTACATCCGAAGGTCCGTTAATATTCTCTAAATACATAATACTTCCTCCTGAAATTCTTTATTGACAGGATGATTATAATACTTAAAGCCAAGTTTAAGTCAAGTATTTTTATAATATAGTTTCCATCTGGGTTTCCTTGACAAACATTCCCATTTTTTCATAAAATGCCCTGGCATTGTCATTGCCTTCCCAGACATTCAGCGTAACATCATAGCAGCCCTGTTCCCTGGCGTAATTAAGAACATACTCATACAGCTTTCTTCCCACATGCTGTCCTCTGCTGTTCTCATCCACGCACAGATCATCTATATAAAGTGTGGTAAAATCCTTCATATTGGTTGAAAAAGGCTGTCTTTGCATGACACAGAAGACATATCCGAGAATATCTCCGTTCTCATCCTCTGCGACAAAAACAGGGCGTCCGTCATCTTCAAATATTGTGCCAAGTTCTTTGGCCGTGTATTTGGTACTTCCAGAAATAAATATATCCGGGCGCAGCGCGGCATGCAGTTCCAGAACTTCACTAAGCAGTTTCATAACTGCTTCGGTATCATTAATTCCGGCTCTTCTTATTGAAATCGACATGTTTTTCTCCTATAATTTATGCCTATTTCGTAAGCTCAGCAACTACCTGATTGATAACCTTGCCATCCGCTTTGCCTTTAAGTTCGCCCATAACAGCTTTCATAATCTGACCCTTGTTCTTCGTGGCAAGAACATCTGCAAACTTGTCCTGAAGTATTGCCTTGACTTCATCGGCACTTAACATCTTCGGAGCAAACTCGCTCATAATATCATATCTTTTCTTATACTCCTCAAGCAGCTCTGTCCTGTCAGCAGGGCATGTATCAATCTGCTCTTTGACTGACTTGATTTCCTTCAGAATAGCTTCATTGGCCATATCGTCCGGTATATCCTCACGACATCCGGCATCAATACCTTTTTTCTTGACTGCGGAAACAAGGCTCGCGATGGCATCCTTTCTGAATTTATCCTTAGCCTTCATAGCTGCTATCATTGCATCCTGTAATTCTTTTAACTTCATGTTCTCACCTTTCCGGGAAATTGTCCCTTTTCAAATAGTCTGTCTATATCTTATTCCTGCGTAAAGCGTATGTCAACCGTCCAGTGCCGGTATACTGCAGTGGCTGTTTATCACGCGCATTCACGCGCATATCGCATCATTTATACGAATAAAATTACTCGATAACTGTTGCAAGTAATCTCTGTTTTCTCACTCATAATGAATCCTCCTTTATTTCTTGGTCAATAAAACTGGAATTGTACGTTAAAAATTATTCTACATCAATCACATCATGAATAATCCGGGCTCCAAGTCCCTGCTATCCGGAGATAGGAAACCGCAAATCCGTTTTTAAGGAAACTGCCATTCCAGTGGTGGAAACCTTTACCATAAATCTTTAGAATGTATTTCATGCACCAAACGGTGTAAATACATTTTAAGGAGGTCATGACTATGACCAAGTACCGAGAGATTCTCAGACTTATAAAGTTCTGGATATTGGATAGATACATCTTCATTCAAGGCAACTTCTTTTAATTTTTTGTAATTCTCTTCTATTAAGAAGTTGTCATAGCTTGTAAGCAATTCTATCTTATCATCTAAATCTCCTTGAGAATATTTTGCAATAAGTTCTTTAAATCCTAATCGAGCCACTGTTGGATCACTTGTTACATATTTATTACCATTTTTATCAATAAAAGTTATTACATACTGTGTTTCTCCTTCTGATCTTATTTGAGAATAATCTGTCGAACATATAAATATGATTTCTGGTAATTTTCTCTCAATATCTGATTTATTTTGACATCCAGCAAAACATATTAACCAAAAAGACATGAATATAATCAATCTATATTTTTTAACATACCTATCTTACTCCTGTTGCAACAGACTCATTGTAAAATTCATTTACTGTCTCTATGCCATTTTTCAGTTATATCAAATACACCACCATCCTGTACCAGACTTGAATCTAAGGTAATCGTAACAGTTTCAAGTCCATATGATGATATATCATCCAAATTAAGTTTGGCAATAAAACTTCCATCTATATCTGATGTAAATCAACATTAGTAGTCAGATATAAACCTTTCCATCATTGGTCATATCATCTACAAGCTGACCTTCGATACCTGTCGTGTACCAGCGAGCACCGACTTTTGCCCCCAAAAGACAACATTGTTGGGATAATCCCAAACCCTTAAAGGTTTCAGGAATTTTCCTGATAAGTGCCGTGGTATCACAACAGCAATGCTTGCTAGTATTACTCACTGATATTTTTCATACACAGGGGAAGATAAAGCCATATGGTTCTAACAAATTATACAACTGTGTTTTTTCATCTTCCGTAAGCCTAATATATCTATTTTTTTCTTCCCAATATACGATTGGGCAGGTATCCCGAGCAATACAGAAGGTGTGTTCATCGTCAAATTTAATAGATACGGCTTCGCTAAAACCACAAGAAAGATTATCCTTATACAATTTCTTTCCATTAAAAATAGTTTTAACAGACGCCACCTCTCTATCGCTCAACTGATTTATCGCATTAGTATTCCCATATTGAAAACATACCTCAACTTTTTTTACAGAATCCATATTTACTTTATCAAGTCGCAAATAAATCCCTCCTAATAAAATAACAATAAATATTATTGCACTCAATAACCAAATGTTTTTTTCAATAATCTCACTCCTGCTTTCACCATTGTCCTGCCGCACTTTTCGCAATATTTGCACCCCAAAAAATATATTTTTTCTGATAATAAAATGTTTTGATAATTCCCCAATCCCATGCTTTTCTAGCATAGTACTTACCAAAAATTTTAGAGTACGAAACGCTTCCTGTACAAGCATATACTTTTGAGCTTGTCAACTTTGCGAACATCCATGCCACGTTATTGCCTTCGTTACCAGCTCCGCCTTTGCAACTAAATAAATAAACACCTTTTTTTACTTTCTTGGAATTCAAACTACGCCTTGCTTCTCACCGATATACTCCACAAGTTTATTAGCTCTTTTACCACCAGCAATCCCGCCAGCTTCTATAAGAGTTTCATAATGTTTTAGTAAAATGTTGACCAATGTTATATCGTATTCATTCAGTTCTTCTAATGTTTCTGACCAACGTTTCAACTCTCCGCCTACAATTTCACTCATTTGTACCATCTCCAATACCTTATATTAATTCGCATTAATTTTTTTATACATCTTACCTTTCGTACTACCGGTACTCTCAATCAGTCCCTGTTCCGTCATGTCCTTAAGCAGTACTTTAATTCTTGATTCCTTAACACCTGCAATACTTTCGAATTCATAAGCTTTATACCACTTATCAGGCTGCATAGCATTCAAAATAGCATCGTATTTTTCCTGTGTTTTTTTCGTCACTTTTTTTTCGCCACTTTTTTTCGCCACTTTTTTTCCGCCACTTTTTGCCGTCACTTTTTTCTTAAAAGAAAGCGACAGTATCGTCCTATCCGGATCAAATCTCTCTTCAATCACCGGTTCTTCCCAACCTTCATCTGCCCAAACATTAAAAATATTCGGCACACCACTTCCTGCACGTTCGCCGATATTGATAAGGTTAAACATTTTCATAAGAGCCTTGTTTCTTGGATCGGATTCGCCACCAAGACGCATCTGTTTTTTACCCGTTCTGATATAACCCGGATTTGCCAAAACCAACTTGTCCGGTTCCTTACGAATAACAACACCTCGCAATCCGTGATAATCTGCATTAATCAAGCAGTTTGCCAAAGCCTCACGAAGTGCCTTGTGCACCGGAGTATCATCAATACGCTCACCACCGACCATTTTGAAAGGTATCTTAATTTCTTTAATAATCTTGTTATAAACTCTAAAATAAAAGTCACACACATTTCCGGACCATTCTCCGGAACTTGACTGCAATCTATCGCTCCAGCGTGTGGTAGGATCCAACTCTTCTCTATAGTCTAAGAAGTATTCAGGGAAATGGCGCACAATATTGTACTCATCCCCAAACATCAGCATACCTGCTGCCGTAGGATGCAACTTTCCGTCTTCCTCCGAAATGGCGGCAGCACCAATGCTTCTTAAATACTCATGGTCGCTCAAGCGTTCAAAAGGATGTCCTTCTTTTAAAGAACGATGACTGTTGCGATATCCATGAATGGTATCGTAATTCAAATCTTCAATCGGAACTTTATCAAGCACTTCCATATCCATAGTGCGCTCGGTCTGGTCACGGAGCATGGTCTTTACCTGCAATCTGGTACAATGATAATCGCCCTCATAATTACGACGGAAAGTGCCATTAAAAATATCATTATTGATGTACACCGGCTTCTGCTCACGCTTCGCCATAGGCACATAAATAACCATAATGACATCTTTATTGTCACCGACTTCATACATCTCTACGTCATCTTCCGACAGGAGATTGATATTCACTTTCTTAGAATTGTTGATGGTATCCCAGAAGTCTTTTCGGAGCTTGGACGCATTCTGAAGACCGGTAGTTTTCCAACTGCCGTCTTTTTCTTCTTTGACACCGAGGATAATGACACCGCCATAGCAATTTGCAAAAGCAGAATACGTGTCCCACAATGAAATTGGCAAGCCACCATTTGCTTTTTTCACTTCTCTTCTGTTGTCTTCTCTGTATTTATCAAATTGTGAAAGGTCAAAAGTATTTTCCAACTCAAACAACTCGCTTTCTATTACTTAAACTTCTTTGCAATTTCTTCTTCCGGTCCATCCTTGCCTTTTTGAATCTTGAGAAATTATTATGCTATCATTTTACATAATTACTTCATATTATTCAGCAAACTGCCATCCGTAGGTGAACTACTGGGATAACCATATAATATTCCTCTTCTAAACAACATTTATATCCACTAATAACTTCCATAATCGGTTGTATGATACAGCCATAATGCGCCCTCAATCATGCATCAAAAAGTACCAAAAATCTATTAAACATTATAACATAAGCATTTTTTATCTTCAAGATTCTTTCGCTTTGTTCAACTGAGCGAAGAACTTGAAACGGACTTTTTCTATGTTCGACCATCTTCCGTTGTGAAATGCAGTCTCGCCTGACGGCTCAGTCGTGGCATTCGCCACGCAAAAAGCCGCAACCCCTCATAAAATGAGGAATTGCGGCTTGTATTTAAGTTTCTATGATACTAATCAAAGATTACTCGATAACTGTTGCAACTCTTCCTGATCCTACTGTTCTACCACCTTCACGGATAGCGAATGTAAGACCCTGCTCCATAGCGATTGGGTGGATGAGCTCGATTGTCATCTCTACGTTATCGCCAGGCATGCACATCTCTGTACCAGCTGGAAGCTCGCAAACACCTGTTACGTCAGTTGTTCTGAAATAGAACTGTGGACGATAGTTGTTGAAGAATGGAGTATGACGTCCACCCTCGTCCTTAGTAAGAACGTAAACCTGAGCTGTAAATTTCTTATGGCATGTTACTGTACCCGGTTTAGCAAGAACCTGTCCACGTACGATCTGGTCACGGTTGATACCACGAAGGAGTGCACCGATGTTATCACCAGCCATAGCTTCATCAAGCTGCTTTCTGAACATCTCGATACCAGTAACAACTGTCTTCTGAACATCATCCTTAACACCAAGGATTTCAAGTTCATCATTGAGGTGAAGTGTACCTCTCTCAACTCTACCTGTAGCAACAGTACCACGACCTGTGATTGTGAATACGTCCTCTACTGGCATAAGGAAAGGCTTATCTGTATCTCTGACTGGGTCAGGAATATACTCATCAACTGTGTGCATAAGCTCAAGAATCTTGTCGCCCCACTCGCTGTAAGGATCTTCAAGAGCCTTAAGAGCTGAACCCTTAATGATTGGGCATCCTGTGAAGCCATACTCTTCAAGCTGCTCTGTAACTTCCATCTCTACGAGTTCGATAAGTTCTTCATCATCAACCATATCGCACTTGTTAAGGAATACTACTATATAAGGAACGCCTACCTGACGAGCAAGAAGGATGTGCTCCTTTGTCTGAGCCATAACACCATCAGTAGCAGCAACAACGAGGATAGCACCATCCATCTGTGCAGCACCTGTGATCATGTTCTTTACATAATCGGCATGGCCTGGGCAGTCAACGTGTGCATAATGTCTCTTCTCTGTCTCATACTCAACGTGAGCAGTAGAAATTGTGATTCCTCTTTCTCTCTCTTCTGGAGCCTTATCGATATTTTCGAATGCAACAGCTTCACCTGTTCCAAGTCTAGCGTTAAGAGTCTTGGTAATAGCCGCTGTAAGAGTTGTTTTACCATGGTCAACATGTCCGATTGTACCAATGTTACAATGTGGTTTAGTTCTTTCAAATTTAGCTTTAGCCATTTTTAAAAAATCCTCCTTAAATTTTCCCTCTTCCGGGTTGTCTTTTTAAATTAGCTTTAATAATTATATTTCATATCCGAAATATTTTCAATATTTATTTTGCTTTTGCAGCAATAACTTTATCCTGTACGTTCTTTGGTACCTGCTCATATCTCTCGAAGAACATTGAGTAGTTACCACGGCCCTGTGTGGATGAACGAAGTTCTGTTGAGTAACCGAACATCTCTGCAAGCGGAACAAGTGCTTTAACCATCTTACCGCCACCGATGTCTTCCATACCCTGAACCTGTCCACGCTTAGCGTTAAGGCTTCCGATTACATCGCCCATGTATTCCTCAGGCATTGTAACTTCAACTTTCATGATAGGCTCAAGAAGTACCGGGCTTCCCTTCTGCATAGCTTCCTTAAATGCCATAGAACCGGCAATGTGGAATGCCATTTCAGATGAATCGACTTCATGGTAAGAACCATCATATACGTTAGCTGATACACCAAGTACAGGGAATCCTGCAAGGATACCGGCCTTAGTAGCCTCTTCGATACCTTCGCCTACAGCCGGGATATATTCCTTAGGAATAGCACCACCAACTACAGTTGATACGAACTTGAATGTCTCTTCACCGTTCGGATCCATCGGCTCGAATTTAACTTTACAGTGTCCGTACTGTCCACGTCCACCTGACTGCTTAGCATACTTGCTGTCTACATCAACAGGCTTTGTAATAGTCTCTTTGTATGCAACCTGAGGAGCACCAACGTTAGCCTCAACCTTGAATTCACGAAGAAGACGGTCAACGATAACTTCGAGGTGTAACTCACCCATACCTGCAATGATTGTCTGTCCTGTCTCCTGATCAGTGTGAGCTTTGAATGTAGGATCTTCTTCAGCAAGCTTTGCTAAAGCTTCACCCATCTTACCCTGATCGTTCTTTGTCTTAGGTTCAATAGCGAGCTCGATAACAGGCTCTGGGAATTCCATAGACTCAAGGATTACCGGATGCTGCTCATCGCAGATTGTATCACCTGTTGTAGTGAACTTGAAACCTACAGCGGCTGCGATATCACCTGAGTATACTTTCTCAATTTCTGTACGCTTATTGGCATGCATCTGCACGATACGTCCAATACGCTCTTTCTTATCTTTAGATGCATTCAATACATATGAACCGGAGTTACATGTACCTGAGTAAACTCTGAAGAATGCAAGCTTACCAACGAATGGGTCAGCCATAATCTTGAATGCTAATGCTGCGAATGGTTCGTCATCAGAAGATGGTCTTGTTACTTCGTTACCTTCTAAGTCAACACCTGTGATGTCAGGGACATCTGTAGGAGCCGGCATATACTCGATAACGCCGTCAAGAAGCTTCTGTACACCTTTGTTCTTATATGCAGAACCGCAGAATACAGGAACAGCTTCACTGGCAATTGTTCCCTTACGAAGAACTGCCTTTAACTGCTCTTTGGAAGGAGTTTCGCCCTCAAGATACATCATCATTAAATCATCATCTAATTCGCAGATTTTCTCAACGAGGTTCTCTCTCCATTTGTCTGCAAGGTCTTTAAGATCATCAGGGATTGATGTAATCTCGATGTCCTCGCCCTTGTCGTCTTTATAATAGTAAGCATCCATTTCAAACAGATCGATTAAGCCTTTGAAATCATCTTCCTTACCGATTGGGATCTGTACAGGAATTGCATTCTTGCCTAAACGGTCAATAATTGTCTGAACTGAATAGAAAAAGTCTGCACCCATTTTATCCATCTTGTTGATGAATGCCATACGAGGTACATTGTAGGTATCAGCCTGACGCCATACGTTCTCGGACTGTGGCTCAACACCTGCCTTAGCATCAAATACACCTACTGCACCATCAAGTACTCTGAGTGAACGCTCAACTTCTACAGTGAAGTCTACGTGGCCCGGAGTATCAATGATGTTGATACGATGCTCTAATGCGCCCGGCATTGGTTTGTGATGATCCTCTAATGTCCAATGACATGTAGTAGCGGCTGATGTGATTGTGATACCTCTTTCCTGCTCCTGTTCCATCCAGTCCATGGTAGCAGTACCTTCATGAGTATCACCAATCTTATAGTTAACACCAGTATAATACAGGATACGTTCTGTCAATGTAGTCTTACCTGCATCGATATGAGCCATAATACCTATATTTCTGGTTCTCTCTAACGGATATTCTCTTCCAGCCAAGGTTTTATCCTCCTTCATTTAATAAAAATGCTTTAGGCTGCCATGTGCCATGGCTCACGACAGTAAAAAACAATGATATATACGAGATTAGAATCTGTAATGTGCGAAAGCCTTGTTTGCTTCTGCCATCTTGTGCATATCTTCTTTTCTCTTGACAGATGCACCTGTATTGTTAGATGCGTCAAGGATCTCGTTTGCGAGTCTTTCTTCCATAGTCTTCTCGCCTCTTGCACGTGAAAAAGCTGTTAACCAACGAAGTCCGAGAGCCTGTCTTCTGTCAGCTCTTACTTCGATAGGTACCTGATAAGTAGCACCGCCGATACGTCTTGCCTTAACTTCAAGTACAGGCATTACGTTATTCATAGCTTCCTCGAATACCTCGAGTGCCGGCTTACCAGCCTTCTCTTCCACTCTTGTGAATGCTCCGTATACTATTTTCTGAGCTGTAGACTTCTTACCATCTAACATAATATTGTTGATGAGTTTGGTAACAACCTTGCTGTTGTATAACGGATCTGCTAATACATCTCTCTTCTGAGTATGTCCTTTACGTGGCACGGGTCTTCCCTCCTTAACATAATAATTAATTCATAGGTACTCACATGTGTCTGATGTGTTCGCGCGCGGTATATTTTAACCCTGCAACCTACAGGAAAAATATTTACACGGCACTATACTGACTTAAATGCGAATATTATTTTGCGTCTTTCGGTCTCTTTGCGCCGTATTTTGAACGCGCCTGTCTTCTCTTAGCAACTCCTGCCGTATCAAGTGTTCCTCTAACGATGTGGTATCTGGTACCAGGTAAATCCTTTACCCTTCCACCTCTTACAAGTACAACACTATGCTCCTGAAGGTTATGTCCTTCACCTGGGATATAGCTTGTTACTTCGATTCCATTAGAAAGACGAACTCTGGCGATTTTTCTAAGAGCTGAGTTAGGTTTCTTAGGTGTCTTAGTCTTAACAGCTGTACAAACACCTCTCTTCTGCGGTGATGCAGAATCGATAGCTTTCTTCTGAAGAGAGTTATAGCTCTTCTGAAGAGCAGGTGCTGTAGACTTCTTAACAGATGTCTGTCTACCCTTTCTTACTAACTGGTTAAATGTAGGCATTCTTTTTTCACCTCCTGTAAATAAATTTCCTTGGTTGCGAATCTGATTATTCAAATTCTCGTTCTTGCACGCAAAATAAGCATATTACAATGCGCGCAACTAATATTATATCTATGACATTTTCAATTGTCAACATATTAATTTGAAAAGAGGCTATTTTTTTATCAAATGTTTTATTTCGCTCAAAAGCCGCTCTCTATACTTTAATCTGCGGTCGTCATCATCTATTATTTCTCCCCGGTCATCCGCAATATAATCTTCTGCTTTGGATATATCTATTCTGAATTCCGGTTGTACCGGCTGTGCCGATTTATAATAATAGTGAAAATCTCTGCCATGCAATGCACCACTGTACAAATCCCCGACAAAAAGGCTCTGTGACAATGCATATTCCCTCTCGCGTGTTCCTCCGAGTACTTTCGGCAGATTTGCGTCCGTTCCCGTATAATCATATTTTATTCCCGCAAGCGCACACATCATCGCAGCATAATCCGCACTTTCAACCACTTCATCGCATACGCCCCTGATACCGCCGGTTCCTCTTATCATCATCGGTACATTCATTCTCTGCCACGACACAAACGGCTCACCGTTATCTACCATAAACGCCGCACCGTGATCTGAGAATAAAGATATGACTATCTCATCATCGCTGTAATTATCTTCAATATACTTAAACAACCTTCCCAGATGAAAATCAAATTCCCTGAGTTCCTGTTCAAAAATATATTTTCTGTTCTCGCTGTATGTCTGCTTAACAGTTGTTTTGACATCATTATCAAACATTCTGCACTCAAGAGGCATCTGCGCCTGCACACCTATCGAACGCATAAATCCCCCGGAAATATCATGGAGATCAACAAAATCGACCCACAGATACTGGTCATCTCCGGAAAATGTACGCATATGTTCAATAACATCCGTGACAACATCCTTGGCTGTATATCCCTGGCTTATATATTGATACAGGAATCTATCGATTCCACGGTTATACCCGCTTACCGGAGTTACCGCATCATTGCCTCCTATTTTAGCCGTAACATATCCTTCATCATGAAAATATTCAGCAAGGACTTTCTCATCCTTCATAAAATCAATGAGATATTTCTCATCCAGATTCATATGCTTTGATGAATGTTTACCGGTCCAATAAGTTGCAATTGAAGGAAGTGTCCATTCGGAACCACTGTAAAAATTATCAAACACAATTCCTTTTTCAAAAAATGCAGCCGTTTCCGGCATAAGTTTATCAAGTCCTTTTTCCTTGATGATCCTGTAATTAAAGCTATCCGCAAAGATACTCATAACAAGGCGCTTACGTCTGCCGTTACTGTTGTTAAGTGGAATCGGCTTGGCAAAAACGGCTTCCGACGCAGCCACAAACGTTGTCGGTTTGTCAACCGGTATATAACTGTACTTAAGATATGCCGGCTCCATATATGTTGTTTTGCTTATATCTGCCGCATCTGCAATCGCACCGTTTTCCCCGTCCATCCTGTAGTTAATACAGACCGGCATAAGTGATTTTTCGAAAATATCCGCTTTGTATACATTACTGACCTTAGCAAGCGGAAATAATTCACATTTGGCTCTGTACGCATCACGATTGCAATCCTTATTATAATACGATTCATACCATCTGCTTGTAGAAGCGACATAATTTATACGCCCGTCACAGCCATGCATAAACTGGCCGACAATCGGTGTATTGGCTGATTTATATGGATTACGTTCCGAATATACCTCCAGTTCTTTGATAGCTGCATATTTTTCGCTAAGTTCTTCATCATTCGCCGCAATTGCTTCCAGTTCCTCTATCTGTGTCTTAACCAGCTCATTGTCAACAACATAATTTTTGTAATATTCCTGCAGATAATGCACTCTCAGCAGATATTTGTATGCCTCATCATACTTTTCGAGCTGCCAGGCTGCGCTGGCAAGATTATAACATGAGTCTATGCTGAACGGATTTATATCCACAGCCTCGCAGGACACATCATATGCCTTATCATATTTACCAATTCCGGTGTAATAGTATGACAGATATGAAAAAGTATCATAATCATATTTCTGACTGCGATATTCCTGTATCAGCCTGTATGCACTTTCATAATCTCCGTTCATCAGTGTTTTTTCTATTTCTTTATTCATATAAACCTCAATAGCACAAAATGCCCCTATGTATTATGCATAGGGGCATTAAATTTATTCCTGTGTATCCTCTGAACTGTCTTTTGCTACATCTTCTGTTATCTCAACTACATCCTGATCTATTGCAGCATCTGCTGTATCAGTTGTCTCGTCAGCATTATCTGCTGATTCTTCAACATCTTCATCAAACGTCACTTCATCCTCAAGACTGTAATCGCTGTCAAGTGTTACTGAACGGTATCTCTTCATACCTGTACCTGCCGGTATAAGCTTACCGATAAGCACGTTCTCTTTAAGACCGATAAGTGGGTCAACCTTACCGTTAATGGCTGCCTCAGTGAGTACCTTTGTGGTCTCCTGGAATGATGCAGCTGAAAGGAATGAGTTCGTAGCAAGGGCTGCCTTGGTAATACCAAGCATAATCTGTGTTCCCTCTGCCGGTTCTTTTCCTGCTTCGATAAGTTTCTCATTTTTCTCGTTGAAATCAAGTACATCAACAGTGATTCCCGGAAGATACTCTGAATCGCCAGGGTTATCTACCTTAATCTTCTTGAGCATCTGTCTTACGATAACTTCAATATGCTTATCATTAATCTCAACACCCTGAAGTCTGTAAACTCGCTGAACCTCACGAAGCATATAATCCTGTGCTGCCCTTACGCCCTTAATTTTAAGGATGTCATGAGGGTTAACACTACCTTCTGTAAGTTCATCGCCTGCTTCAAGCACTGCTCCATCCATAATCTTGATTCTGGAGCCGTATGGTATAAGATAATTCTTTGAATTGCCGTCAACATCAGTGATAACAACTTCACGTTTCTTCTTATTATCCACTATTCTGGCAACACCACCGAACTCAGCGATAATCGCAAGTCCCTTTGGCTTTCTTGCCTCAAAAAGTTCCTCGACTCTAGGAAGACCCTGTGTGATATCATCACCGGCAACACCACCGGCATGGAATGTACGCATGGTAAGCTGTGTACCAGGCTCACCGATTGACTGTGCTGCGATGATTCCGACTGCTTCACCTACCTGTACCTGCTGTCCCGTTGCCATATTTGCGCCATAGCACTTAGCACATACACCAAGGTGGCATTTACAAGTGAGGACTGTTCTTATCTTAACCTTCTTAAGTCCAAGGTTCTTAATAATCTCCGCTCTCTTAGGAGTAATCATATGATTTCTCTTGATGAGAACTTCACCTGATTCAGGATCCACAATATCCTCTGCAAGATATCTTCCTGTAATTCTGTCCTTAAGTCCTTCAATCTCTTCCTTGCCATCCATGAAAGCTTCTACTTCCATACCAGGAATTTCTTTACCTTCGGAGCAATCCATCTCACGGATGATAAGTTCCTGTGAAACGTCTACAAGACGTCTTGTAAGGTAACCTGAATCGGCAGTTCTTAACGCCGTATCGGAAAGTCCTTTTCTGGCACCGTGTGCGGAGATGAAGTACTCGAGTACGTCAAGACCCTCACGGAAGTTTGACTTAATAGGAAGTTCGATTGTACGTCCCGATGTATCCGCCATAAGTCCACGCATACCGGCAAGCTGTTTAATCTGCTGGTTAGAACCACGGGCACCGGAATCGGCCATCATAAAGATGTTGTTATACTTATCAAGTCCTGAAATAAGTGCCTTGGTAAGTTCTGCATCGGTCTTGAACCATGTATCAACAACTTCCTTATATCTCTCTTCTTCAGTGATGAAACCACGTCTGAAGTTCTTGGTAATCTTCTCTACAGTTTCCTCGGCATCTGCAATCATCTGCTGCTTCTGTGCCGGAACTGTCATATCTGAAATGGAAACCGTCATTGCGGCTCTTGTAGAATACTTGTAACCCATTGCCTTGATGCCATCAAGAACTTCTGCTGTCTTGGTTGCGCCATGAACATTGATTACTTTCTCAAGAATCTGCTTGAGTCCCTTCTTGCCGACATGGAAATCAATTTCATATTTAAGTGCAGTTTCCGGATTGGTTCTGTCCACGAATCCGAGATCCTGCGGGATTATTTCGTTAAAAATAAGTCTTCCGAGCGTTGTTCTTACATCGCCTTCAATTCTGGTTCCATCCTCAAGTTCTGTACTTCTGTGTACATAAACTGCCTGATGGAGTGAGATCTGCTTATTTTCATAAGCAAGCAATGCCTGATTAATGCTTGAGAAATAATGTCCGAACAAATCTCTTGGTGTACAAAGTACATTACGGTTTCCATCCGTCACATCCTCAAAATGAATCATATCATCCATTCCGAGCTTGTTATCCATTATTTCCTTCTTGATAACTTCAAGATCTGTATACACTGTATCGGATACAGCTTCTGCGCCTTCCTCATTCTTGTGGTTCGCAAGTTTCTCCATTGTCAGATAATAGATACCAAGTACCATATCCTGTGAAGGAACCGCTACCGGACCACCGTCTGACGGTTTAAGAAGGTTATTAGGTGAGAGCAGAAGGAATCTGCACTCTGCCTGTGCCTCTACCGAAAGCGGAAGGTGTACAGCCATCTGGTCACCGTCGAAATCGGCGTTGAAAGCCGTACATACAAGCGGATGAAGCTTGATTGCCTTACCCTCTACAAGAATCGGTTCAAACGCCTGAATACCGAGTCTGTGGAGTGTCGGAGCACGGTTAAGCATAACCGGATGCTCTTTAATAACATCCTCTAACACATCCCATACTTCTGTCTCAAGACGTTCAACCATCTTCTTGGCATTCTTTATGTTATGTGCCGTACCGTTTGTAACAAGTTCTTTCATAACAAACGGTTTAAAAAGTTCTATTGCCATCTCCTTAGGGAGACCGCACTGATATATCTTAAGTTCAGGTCCTACAACGATAACCGAACGTCCTGAATAGTCAACACGCTTACCGAGGAGGTTCTGACGGAAACGTCCCTGCTTACCTTTAAGCATATCTGAAAGAGATTTAAGTGCACGGTTACCAGGTCCGGTTACCGGTCTTCCTCTTCTTCCGTTATCGATAAGAGCATCTACCGCTTCCTGAAGCATTCTCTTCTCGTTACGGACAATTATCTCAGGAGCTCCTAACTCCATAAGTCTTGCAAGACGGTTATTTCTGTTAATTATTCTTCTGTAAAGATCATTAAGATCCGATGTTGCAAATCTTCCGCCATCGAGCTGTACCATAGGCCTTAAATCAGGTGGGATTACCGGTACTACGTCAAGTATCATCCATTCCGGTTTATTTCCTGATTCCCTGAAGGCTTCTACAACTTCAAGTCTCTTGATGATTCTTGCTTTCTTCTGTCCTGAAGCTTCCTTAAGTTCAGCCTTCAATGTCTCTGAATCCTTATCAAGGTCTATTCTCTGGAGAAGTTCCTTGATGGACTCTGCGCCCATTCCTGCTCTGAATCTGTTGCCCCATTTCTCAACAGCATCAGCATATTCTTTTTCGGAAAGAACCTGCTTCTCTGAGAGATCTGTCTCGCCTGCATCAAGTACTATATATGATGCAAAGTAAAGAACTTTTTCAAGGGTTCTTGGAGATATATCAAGAATAAGTCCCATTCTGCTCGGGATTCCCTTGAAATACCATATATGTGATACCGGAGCGGCAAGCTTGATATGACCCATACGTTCTCTTCGAACGCTGGCCTTTGTTACTTCAACGCCGCATCGGTCGCAGACAACACCTTTATAGCGGATTTTCTTGTATTTACCACAGTGGCATTCCCAGTCTTTACTAGGTCCGAAAATCTTTTCGCAGAACAGACCGTCGCGTTCAGGCTTAAGAGTTCTGTAGTTAATTGTCTCCGGCTTAAGCACCTCACCGTAAGACCATTCAAGAATTTTCTCAGGGGATGCAAGCCCAATCTTTATTGAGTCGAATGTCATCGGCTGGTATGTTTCATTATTGTTATTCTCAGGCATTTCGTAGCTCCCTCCTATTCGTCAAAATCAGCATCTGAATAATCATCAGCTGCATCATCGAAATCTTCGTCTTCGTCATCATCAACAGACTCAAACTCACCATCAACAATTTCCTGCTTCTGGTATCCGAAATCTCCGAAAGGTTCTTCATATCCATATGCTTCTTTATCGTTTTCAAATGCGAAATCCGGATCAGATTCTGCATATCCGATTTTCTCTTTGATATCAACTTCTTCGCCGTTCTCATCAAGTACAGTGACATCAAGTGCAAGTGATCTGAGTTCCTCAAGAAGTACCTTGAATGATTCAGGAATTCCCGGTTCAGGAATGTTATCACCTTTGATAATCGCCTCATATGTCTTGACACGTCCCACAACATCATCGGACTTAACGGTAAGGATTTCCTGAAGTGTATATGATGCACCATATGCCTCAAGAGCCCATACCTCCATCTCTCCGAAACGCTGTCCACCGAACTGTGCTTTACCACCAAGCGGCTGCTGTGTTACAAGTGAATAAGGACCGGTTGAACGTGCGTGAATCTTATCGTCAACAAGGTGATGGAGCTTGAGATAATGCATGTGTCCGATTGTTACCGGGCTGTCAAAATATTCTCCTGTCCTGCCATCACGAAGTCTTACTTTACCGTCTCTGGAAATCGGTACGCCCTTCCATTCTGCTCTGTGGTCAAGGTGTTCTCCAAGATATTCCATAACACCTTCGTTAACTTTACCTGTCCACTTCTTCTGGAAGTCTTCCCATTCCATATTTACATAATCATTTGCAAGGTCAAGTGTATCCATGATTGCGCTCTCGTCAGCACCATCGAATACAGGAGTTGAAATCTTAAATCCAAGTGCTCTCGCAGCAAGGCTTAAATGAATCTCAAGCACCTGACCTATGTTCATACGCGAAGGTACACCCAACGGGTTAAGCACGATATCAAGCGGTCTTCCGTTCGGAAGGAATGGCATATCTTCCACAGGAAGTATTCTTGAAACGACACCCTTGTTACCATGACGTCCGGCCATCTTATCACCGACAGATATCTTTCTCTTCTGTGCAATATAAATTCTTACCGACTGGTTAACACCCGGAGAAAGTTCATCTCCGTTTTCCCTGGTAAATACCTTAGCATCAACTACGATACCATATTCTCCATGAGGAACCTTAAGTGAAGTATCTCTTACTTCTCTTGCTTTCTCACCGAAAATAGCTCTGAGGAGTCTTTCCTCTGCCGTAAGCTCTGTTTCTCCCTTAGGAGTAACCTTACCTACAAGTATATCACCGGCGCGTACTTCAGCACCGATTCTGATAATACCTCTTTCATCGAGGTTCTTAAGTGCATCATCACCGACACCCGGAACATCTCTTGTGATTTCTTCCGGTCCGAGCTTGGTATCTCTGGCTTCTGCTTCATATTCTTCAATATGAACGGATGTATAAACATCATCACGTACAAGTCTTTCACTAAGAAGAACAGCATCCTCGTAGTTATAACCTTCCCATGTCATAAATCCGATAAGCGGGTTCTTACCGAGTGCGATTTCACCATTGCTTGTAGATGGTCCATCGGCTATTACCTCGCCTTTTTCTACCACATCGCCCTTGGTTACTATCGGTTTCTGGTTATAGCAGTTACTCTGGTTGCTTCGTGCATACTTGGTAAGTTTGTATGTGTCTCTGTTTCCGTCTGCCCTCTTGATAACGATTTCTGTCGATGTTGATCTCTCAACTGTTCCGGCTTCACGTGCAACAACACATGCTCCCGAGTCAACAGCAGCCTTATACTCCATACCTGTTCCTACAACTGCTGAATCTGTTGTAAGAAGCGGCACTGCCTGACGCTGCATGTTGGATCCCATGAGTGCACGGTTAGCATCATCGTTTTCAAGGAAAGGTATCATAGATGTAGCAACCGAGAATACCATCTTAGGAGATACGTCCATAAGATCTATCTTGCTCTTTTCGAACTGGGATGTCTCTTCTCTGTAACGTCCTGAAACACTGTTACGTACAAAATATCCATTCTCATCGAGCTCGGCATTAGCCTGTGCTACATAATAATTATCTTCTTCATCAGCCGTAAGATATCTTACCTCATCTGTAACGCGAGGATTCTTAGGGTCTGATTTATCAACAACACGATACGGTGCCTCAACAAATCCGTACTCATTAATTCTTGCATATGATGCAAGTGAGTTAATAAGACCGATGTTAGGTCCTTCAGGTGTCTCAATCGGGCACATTCTTCCGTAATGTGTATAATGTACGTCTCGAACTTCGAATCCCGCACGGTCTCTTGAAAGACCACCAGGTCCAAGTGCCGAAAGACGTCTTTTATGTGTAATTTCAGAAAGCGGGTTATTCTGATCCATGAACTGTGACAACTGTGAACTTCCGAAAAATTCCTTAACAGCTGCAGTAACCGGCTTAATGTTAATAAGTGTCTGCGGAGATGCTCCCTCAAGATCCTGGGTAGTCATTCTCTCTCTTACAACTCTTTCCATTCTTGAAAGACCGATTCTGTACTGGTTCTGTAAAAGTTCGCCAACAGCCCTGATACGTCTGTTTCCGAGATGATCGATATCATCTTTGTTACCAACACCGTATTCAAGGTGAATATTGTAGTTAATGGATGCAATTATATCATCAACTGTTATGTGCTTAGGGATGAGGTCGCTCACATTCTTCTTAAGTGCCGTCTTGATGTCATCAAGGCTTTCATTCTCTGCGAGAATGCCCTTAAGTACCGGATAGTATACGTCTTCCGTAATTCCGAGTGCTTTTGCTTCCTCCTTCGTAATATCGACATAGCTTGTAACGTCAACCATCATATTGGAGAGAACTTTAACTCTTCTCTCCTCAACAAGAAGCCATACATAAGGAACTGCAGCATTCTGGATAGCTGTTGCAGTCTCTTTTGTGATGAGATCTCCCGCAGATGCGATAATCTCACCTGTTGTGGTATCCACAACATCATCAGCAAGTCTGTGTCCGGTAAGTCTGTTTTTAAAATGAAGCTTCTTATTAAACTTATAACGTCCAACCTTAGCAAGATCATATCTTCTAGGGTCAAAAAACATAGCATTAACAAGGCTCTCCGCGCTGTCAACTGAGAGCGGTTCGCCAGGTCTTATCTTCTTATACAATTCAAGAAGGCCCTGCTCGTAACTTCCTTCAGGATTCTTCTCATCAATTGATGGATCCTTGGCAATACTTGCGAGAATCTTAGGCTCTTCTCCAAACAGCTCAAGAATCTCTGAGTTCTTACCAAATCCAAGTGCTCTGATAAGGACAGTAACAGGAACTTTCCTTGTTCTGTCTACACGAACTGAGAAAATATCGTTGGAGTCCGTCTCATACTCCAGCCATGCACCTCTGTTAGGGATAACGGTGCATGAATATAAAGTCTTACCTATTTTGTCGTGGCCTATTTCATAATAAATACCAGGTGAACGAACAAGCTGGCTTACAATAACTCGTTCTGCACCATTGATTACAAATGTACCGGTTTCTGTCATGAGTGGAAGATCACCCATGAAAATGTCATGCTCCTTGATCTCGTCTGTCTCTTTGTTATAAAGGCGCACCTTTACCTTAAGAGGAGCCGCATAAGTAGCATCTCTTTCCTTACATTCCTCAATAGAATACTTTACATCATCTTCACATAAAACAAAATCAACAAACTCCAGACTAAGATGTCCACTATAGTCTGTGATTGGTGATATGTCGTTGAAAACCTCCTTGAGTCCTGCATTCAAAAACCAACGGTATGAATTCTTCTGAACCTCTATAAGGTTAGGCATTTCAAGAACTTCTTTCTGTCTTGAATAGCTCATTCTGATGTTTTTACCGAATTTCTGAGGACGTAATCTGTTCTTTTCCATTGACGTTTCACCCCTTGCGCTTTCTATATATTTCTTCATTTTTGGGCGGCAAGCCTAAGCCTGCATAATAAAGCATTGTCCATAGTATCACAATACCCATTATTTGTCAACATGTTTTTGGAATATTTTTTAAAAAATTGAAAATAGATTAATAAGATAAAATAAATATAAAAGGCAGGAAAACCCCGGCCTGCCTAAGCTTTCCCGGGGTCCCCTGTAAGATAGAAATCTTAAATTATTTGATAGTAGCCTTTGCTCCAGCTTCTTCAAGTTTCTTCTTAATGTCTTCAGCTTCTTCTTTGCTAACGCCTTCCTTAACAACCTTAGGTGCAGCTGTTACAAGATCCTTAGCTTCCTTGAGGCCTAAACCTGTGATTTCACGAACAGCCTTGATTACAGGTACGCCTGAACCTTCTGTAAGTTCAACGTCGAACTCTGTCTTCTCTTCCTCAGCTGCTGCGCCGGCACCTGCTGCTGCAACTACAACACCTGCTGCTGCTGATACGCCGAACTCTTCCTCGCAAGCCTTAACGAGATCATTTAATTCTAATACTGATAAACCTTTGATTACTTCAATAATTTCCTGAGTTGTCATTATAATTTCCTCCATTTAATAATAATTTAATAAAACGCTCTTAAGCCTCTGCTTCTTTCTTCTCTGCAATCTGCTTAATAACACGAGCAAAATTGGTAACCGGTGACTGGATGCTTCCAAGTAACTTCGAAAGAAGTTCTTCTCTTGAAGGGATTGTAGCGATAACAGAGATTGCCTTGTTATCATAGAAAGTTCCTTCAACCACACCTGATTTAAGCTCTAATGCTTCTGCCTTCTTAGCAAAATTAAAAAGAATTCTTGCCGGTGCAGTAGCATCGTCCTTAGAAATTGCAATTGCTGTAGGTCCCTCGAGATCCGGAGTAAGTGCTTCGAATTCTGTTCCCTCAATTGCACGCTTGATCATTGTATTCTTATATACCTTGTATACAACGCCTGCTTCTCTCATCTGCTTACGAAGCTGTGTATCCTGCTCAACAGTGAGTCCACGGTAATCAGCAATTACTGCTGACTTGGCGTCCTTAAGGTTCTCAATGATTTCATCAACGATAGGTTTCTTAAGTTCAACCTTTGCCATGAGTATTTCCTCCTTATAATAATCAAAAATGCCTCCCGCAGACACAGGAGGCATAAATAAGTCATATCGTGCTTAAATCTCCTCGGCAGGCGTTATCAACTTATGCCATACGGCACCTGCTGTCTACGGTATCGGCCAAAAATCAGCCTACAGATGACATATTATCATCATAGCTTATTTTTGTCAATATTTATTTTATGATGTGCCATAAAGCACAATCAATTAACCAAGATACTTAGAAGTATCAACCTTCACTCCAGGGCCCATAGTAGCTGTAAGAGTGATGTTCTTAATATACTGTCCTTTAAGAGCTGATGGTTTAGCCTTAACAATGGCATCCATAATAGCCTTAAAGTTATCAGCGAGCTGTTCCTCTGTGAAAGATGCCTTTCCTACAGGAACATGAACGATATTAGTCTTATCAAGTCTGTACTCGATCTTACCGGCTTTGATATCGTTAATTGCTTTAGTTACATCCATTGTAACTGTTCCGGCCTTAGGGTTTGGCATTAAGCCCTTAGGTCCGAGTACACGTCCGAGACGTCCTACAACGCCCATCATGTCAGGTGTAGCAACAACAACATCGAATTCGAACCATCCATCATTCTGGATCTTAGGAATAAGTTCCTCGCCGCCTACGAAATCAGCTCCGGCTGCTTCTGCTTCTGTAGCCTTAGCTCCCTTAGCGAATACGAGTACTCTGACTGTCTTACCTGTTCCGTGAGGAAGTACTACTGCACCACGAATCTGCTGGTCAGCATGACGTCCGTCACATCCTGTTCTGATATGCGCCTCGATTGTTTCATCGAATTTTGCTGTAGATGTCTTCTTAACTAATGCAACTGCATCTTCAGCTGTATAAAGTGTTGCGCGGTCGATCAATTTAGCCGCTTCAACGTATTTTTTGCCTCTCTTCATAATATAAAACCTCCTGGTGGTATTTGCGGGGTCTGCCCTCCCACAACTTCTCCGGTACTATGATACCGGATAGCAAACTGTTATTATTCTTCTACGGTGATACCCATACTTCTTGCAGTACCGGCGATCATGCTCATAGCTGCCTCAAGTGAACCTGCGTTAAGATCTGGCATTTTGGTCTCAGCGATTTTCTGTAAATCAGCTTTAGAGATTGTTGCGACCTTATTCTTGTTAGGTACGCCTGATCCTGACTTAATGTTACATGCTTTCTTAAGGAGAACAGCTGCAGGTGGAGTCTTTGTTATAAAGCTGAAGCTTCTATCTGCATAAACTGTGATGACAACAGGAATGACTGTATCACCCATATCTGCTGTCTTTGCGTTGAACTGCTTTGTGAACTCAACGATGTTAACACCATGCTGTCCAAGTGCTGGACCAACTGGTGGAGCCGGTGTAGCTTTGCCGGCAGGAATCTGTAATTTGATATAACCTGTTACTTTCTTTGCCATTTTTGGCACCTCCTAAAATATTGTGGTATTCGCGGGAATCACCCTCCCACTGTGCAATCCCGGAACTATAAGTCCCGGTGAATTACCTGTAAAAAAAATTAAATATGACGTATTTCCGTAAAGTCAAGTTCTACCGGTGTCTCACGGCCGAACATATCAACCATGATAGTTACCGTCTGCTTGCTTTCGTTAATACTCTTAATCGCGCCAACCGTATTTTCCCAAACACCTGATACGGCCACAATTGTATCACCGACTTTATAGTCGATTGCAATCTTCTTGGCATTAATTCCGAGATTCTTCATCTCTTCATCGGTAAGCGGCACCGGCTTGGATCCCGGTCCGACAAAACCTGTAACGCCTCTGGTGTTTCTGACTACATACCATGTATCATCATTCATGATCATATGAATAAGTACATATCCCGGAAAAATCTTTCTCTGAACCTGTTTCATAGCACCTGACTTCGTCTTCTCAAGAACTTCCTCGAGCGGTACTGAAACTTCCAATATCTGGTCCTGAAGATTTCTGTTTTCGATAGTCTTCTCAATGTTAGCTTTTACCTTGTTCTCATAGCCCGAATATGTGTGAACCACATACCAGCAGGCTCCTGACATTTCTTCTGACATCTAATCACCTTTCTGCTGCAGATTTCTCTGCACTATTATTTTACCAATAACTCCAGTCCCAATCTTATAATCATATCAACCAAAGTGATAATAACTCCAAGACCAATTGAGCTGAGCAGAACTGCCAGCGTCTGTTTACCGAGTGACTGGCGGCTTGGCCAGATGATTTTCTTAAACTCTGCCTTAACCTGTGAGAAAAATCCGTTCCTGTTGGATGTTTTCTTGGCTTTGGCGGTTCTGGCAGTCTTTACTGCCACATCTTCAACGATAATATCGTCAGATAACTTACCGTCTGCTAAATTCTTCTCAGAATCACCCATCGTAACTAACCTCCAATTGCGGTTACACTAAATTATTTAGTCTCTTTGTGTAATGTGTGTGACTTACAGAACTTACAATATTTCTTTGTTTCCATTCTGTCCGGATGAGTCTTCTTATCCTTGGTCATATTGTAGTTACGCTGCTTGCACTCTGTGCACGCTAATGTGATTTTAACACGCATGACTGACACCTCCAAATTTAAAAATATCTATGACTTATTGTAATATTGCATACACGGTTCGCATCTAAAATCGAATGATTTTTTAGGCATAAAAAAAAAGCCTTACTTCCCGTAGCCTACCTACTATAACATACCGTATCGGCTTAAGTCAACACTTTTATAGGTGTTTTTCGCTTAATTTTCTTCTGATTTTAAAAAAAATAGTGACAAACCTCCTTGTGAGTAATATAATATAGATGTAAAAATGGATTTTTAGAATTAAATGTAATCACGACAGACAAGGAGGTGACTGTTATGATTAGCCAGGTATACAGTAATTATATTGCTGAATACGGTATGCGCCCCTATTCAAAGCACAGTACTCATAAGAAAAGCGAATTGAAGAGCGTATACAACAGTATCGTTAAACTTAATAAGTCAAGTCCTTTCTATAAATTAGATGTTTCGGATAACGCGCAGACCCGTGCAATCGATATCAAGGAGAATGCACGTTCGCTTGCTGAGATTACAGAGGATCTTACGGATGTCCAGACCGGCGGCATGACATTTAAGAGTCTCGCCGATTCTGATAATGAAGCAGTCGCTTCTGCCGAATATATCGGCGATAATACGACCGCAGGTACTACGCACAGTTTCAATATATCCGTTGACCAGCTGGCAGAACCGCAGATTAATACGGGTGCTTTTCTCAACAACCATTCAAATGTGCTTTCAAGCGGAACATATATATTTGATGTCAACATATCATCTATTACATATGAATTGCAGTTTTCGGTTAAGGACACCGAGAACACTCTGGATATACAGAATAAATTATCCCGTCTTATCAATAAATCGCAGATCGGTCTCTCGGCTGCTGTTATTGATAACGGTCAGGGACAGAGTGCATTGCAACTCACTTCCAATATGACCGGAGTCGGCAGCAAACCTGTTATTTTTACGGTTACAGATGATAACACATCAGCCGCATCAGGCGTGGTGGATGCACTCGGACTTAATAATACTACCCAGTATCCGGCAAATGCGGTTTTCAGGCTCAACGGCGAATCCCGGACATCTTCTTCCAACACGTTCACTGTTGATAAAGATTATGAAGTCACTCTTCACAGTGTAAGCCATGATAATGAGTCCGCAACCATTTCGCTCCATCAGGACATGAACTCACTCGCCGACAGCCTCCGCGAACTTGTCGGTAGTTACAATAAACTGACATCACTCATCAGTGAAGGTACAAGCGCGGGAAGCAGGCGAATATATGGTGACTTCAGAGCAATCACCGAGAAATACAGTGCAGCACTGAATGCCAACGGACTGTCATTACAGGAGAATGGTCAGATAAGTATCGATGAAGATACTCTTAAGCAGAATTCATCAGACGGTTCCATGCCGGATAAGCTTTCGCAGATAAACGGCTTTAAGAATGCTCTTTACAAAAAAGCTACGGCTGTAATGATTGACCCGATGGAATATATTAACAAGAACATCATAAGTTATAAGAATCCGGTCAGACCGAGTGCCGATCCTTATACAACATCCATCTATACCGGAATGATGTTCAACGGCTATTGTTAGAATTTATCAGGCCTTCCGCATTATGCGGAGGGCTTTTTTATGTATATTTATCCTTAATAATTTCACGCAGCTTCTGTCTTATGCGTGATATGCACTTTATAACGCTTTCGCGGCTTACATTATTAATCCCGGCTATCTCACCATACCCCATATTATTTACATAATGAAGCAGAAAAATCTTTCTGTGTTCCGGATGCAATTCGGCGATACACTTCTTAAGTGCCTCGCGTTCGATTACCGCCTCAAGCATACTGTATCTGTCCTCTCCCGGTTCATCCTCATCAATCGGAACCGTGTACACCCTGGCGGTTTCTGTGGCATACTTTAAGCATATCCGCCTGCAGCATGAATATATGTATCGTATTTTCATGGGCTCGGTCAGTTTAATAAGCCATTCGGCATGTATGACCAGATGCAGGAATGTATCCTCCACCATGTCATAAGAAGCATAATAATCATGAATTATGCATTCAGCCAGCCTCCGCAGTTTCTCCCTGTGTTCTTCATACATCTTTGCAATTATTTCGTTAATATTCTCAGACAAATAAAAATCCCTCCGTATTATCTTTTCTAATAATACAGACGGGATTTTATTTTAAAAAGTCACATTAAATTAAAAATTTATCTGCTGGCATCAAGTGCTTCATCGGCAGTTTTCTGGATGAGCCTGATCATCGGTATAACATCCGCATCCATCGAATCGGCTATTGCCGTATCATTGCCTGTTCCGTATGCATTGCTGAATGCGACAGAATAATCATTAGCCTTTTCCTTGTCGAATGCAATATTATATTCCTCAAGCAGGCTCATGCATCCGTTAACGATTCCAAGCACCCAGTTAATGCCATCTATGATCATTTTAAGGTATTCATCCGTATCCGGTTTACGTTCTCCGCGAAGTTCCGCCTTTACCGTATCAATACCTCCGATTAATTTCGGAATGTAATCCGCAAGAGTTTCGAGTGCTTCTATCTGGTCATCTTTAATATTATTATCCATTGTTTTTCTCCTTTAGCATATATTTAATTATATCGGCCTTCCGGCTGTTTTTCTTAAGAGCAGCTGTATTTTTTTCACAATCCCGGGATATACTCCGCCATCTCGTCTATTCTGTCCGTATAGGTGTGATATCTGCTCACTTTTTCGTATGCCGATGATGCTATCTTTCTGCGCTCATCATCATGTTTCAGGTAATACCCTGCTTTGTCCACAAGTTCTTCCATATCGGAGAAGTAGACTATGTCTTCATTTTCTTTGAAAAAAAGCGGCATTTCCGCCTGTCTGTTGCTTATGCAGAAGCCTCCGGCTGCCATAATGTCCCATACTCTCAACGGAATCCCGCTTCTGATGCTTCTCAGTGTGAGATTCAGATTAATACGGCTGCGGTTAAAAATAACCGGTGTTTCTTTCCAGTAATCTGCCAGGCCGCGATTTCTCGCCCTGACAAACCCGCTCTCATCATCCGTATACACGTCCATATCAAAATGCGGTGACAATGCGCCGATTACTTCACGTCTTTCAAGTTGTGCTATTTTATAGCTCAGCACCGTGGTTGAAAACATCAATGACATATCCGAAAATGACCTGTCCGATTTCTCTATTCTGAAGCATTTCTCAAGTTCAGCAAGCATATCTCCGTCCAGCACGTCATCGAGCAGATAATCACCGTATACTTTTGTCTGTAACTTTAGTGCAGAATCAAAATACCCCTTCATGTACTCGGTAAAATGTTCATAAACTTCATCATATGAATTCTTATTATACATACTTCCCACGAATGATATCTCAGACCTGCAGCCATCCGGTGCGGCACTGTTTATGGCTTTGCGCGACCGTTCTTCGTTACCGCATAACGGCAGGTAATATACCGGTGCTCCCATGTCTTCAAATTCCAGCTGGTTGATTTTGTCAAAAGTAAAAACAACATTAACTCCGTTAAATATGCTTTCATGGTACATTGTCGATATCGGGCTGTCACAACACCACGAAACATACTTAAGTCCGGCTGACTCACATATATCCGATATAAGTGGAAAATAATTAATGCTCATCATAAGATCATACGATCCGCATTTAATTGTTTTTATAAGTTTCTCTTCAAAAGCCTCATCCGCTTCAAACGTCTTAAGTTCCCCGGTAATCTCAGTTACCTCATGTCCCCTTCCGATAAGATTCTGTTTCAGGTCCTCGTGATTGTACGCTTTCCATTTATACATTAATATTTTCATAAAAAAATACCTCTGCCGCTCCGATATATGTTATAGTTAAGTGTACCATACCACATCATCAAAGGAAATATTATATGGATAAAATTATCAATAAAATTAATATGCTTATAGATAAATGCGATTTGCTTACACATAATATCCTCGCCGAAGAACCATGTTCCGAGCTTCTCAACTCATTCTGTGCTGAAACGGCCGGATTTCTTCAGGACATATACTGCCTGTATTCTCTGCCGGAGTACTCCTCACATGCAGATGACATTCCGGCGTGGACCAGCCTTATAGCAAATCTAATTGACGCTTGTCAAGGTGATGATATATTAAAACTTCTGGATATTATCAGTTATGAAATAAAATACAATCTTCTCGAAGTAAAAGGTTATGTGGAGGGAAATACATTATGAATGCAGCTTATATAGAAATTGACGGCCGTCAAATCCTGACATATGAGACCGAAGACGGCCGCATATATCAGCTTGGCAGTTTATATCACACAGATTTATATGAAAAAATATGGGCTGAAACGCACATTTCAACTTTCAGACATCCTAAGTATTTTGTATTCGGAATAGGAAGTGGCAGTTTCTTTCGCGCATTGTTAAACGTTGCAGACAGTGACGCTGTTTTTGTCGTGTGTGAACCTGACAAGTCAATATACGAACTAGCCATGTCCAGCCCCGAATTATCCGGCTGTTTAAATGATGACCGGATTCATTTTATGTGCTCCCCGTCAAAGCAGGAACTCACGGATATGATAATCTCCGTGCTTTACTATATGGACGTTCAGGGTGCATGCATCTGCGTTCACCCGAATTATCCCGTACTCTTTCATGACGAATACGCGGATTTTAACGATACGGTGTCGCAGTGTGCCAGAAGAGTAGAAATGATGTACGAGGCACTCAGAAAATCCGGACGTGTTGTCACCGACAACATCATATACAATCTGGATAGAATGAACCATCAGTATACCATTGATGCTCTTAAAGAAATCATTCCGCCTGATATTCCGCTTATAATAGCTGCCGCAGGCCCATCCCTTGATGCATCTATAGATTACCTGCGCAAGGCCAAAGGCCATGCATTTATATTTAGTGTTGACTCCGCTCTTCCCACGCTTATGCGCAACGATATCATTCCCGATATGTTTATTTCCGTTGATCCGATTAAGGAACTCGGCAATTTTATCGACCCAAGAGTATCATTAATACCGGGAATTTTTCCGCTTTCCTGCAACAGACATTTGTTTGAATTTCACAGCGGACCGGCCTTTTACTACTCATACGGCGATTCCCTTGCCGACTATATGGCCTATCTGGAAAAAAGAAAACTTCCGCATGTAGATGCCGACAGTTCGGTGTCCAATCATGCGCTCGGAATAGGACTTTTCCTCCAAAGCCGCAATATCATATGCACAGGTCTCGACCTCGGTTATCCGAACGGCATGACCCATTCGTCGGCTGCTATAATGAACGGTGCCGCACATGACCCCGAAAACGGAGCAATAATGCAGGTTCCGTGTACTTCCGGCGGCTATGTAGAAACCAATTTTCAGATGGATATGTACCGTCAGTTATTTGAAGAACGCATATCAAAATATCCTGATATCAACGTAATCAACACCTCACCCGACGGAGCGCTTATAGCGCACACGACCTACATGAGTTTCCGGGACGCATTGGGTAAATACTGCACGGGCAGCTTTGCACTGAATACCAGAAATCTTTGCCAGCAACCGTTTAACATGCATGATTTCTTTCTCAAGGTCACGAAATCCCAGACCGATTTTCTGGCCGGACTTCAGGCAACTGTCGGCAAACTTACAGCCGTAAAAGACAGAACTTACAGTAATGAGGAAGCCGGAGTCCTTATAGACGCTTGCGATAACACGTTTCTTCTTTTGAACAGGCACCCGGAGCTGACCTGCTTATGCCACTGTATTCCGACAGATGTTCATAATTTATCCATGCGGTTATATGAAAAAACAGACACCTCCGAAACCATTTCAAATTACATCAGGTATTTTGAAGGTCTCATCGATGCCTGTGAACATCTTATTCCGTTGGAAAAAGAGATATTTAATCTGTAAGTGCCGTAATGCGCTCTTTCGCTTTGGCATACCCTTTGCACATATGATATAATTCCAGTGCCTCACGCTTATTGCCGAGGCACTCTTTTATTACGCCCGCGTTATAAAAAGCCTTATACGAATCCACACCCGCAGTATGGCACACCGGCGCTTTTGTGGCCGACATAAACATATCATATGCCTTATCAAACATCATATTATTCATGTATATCAACGCCAGCACAAAACGAAACTCCGCCCTATGTCCGAATTCGGGACAGAGATTTTCGAGCAGAAGTGCCTTTTCGCTGCGTCCCGTGTTCAGCATAGAATACCCGTAACTCACTATCAGATCCGCCACGTATTCGAGTTTCTCATCAATTTCAAGGTATGTTGCTTTGTCAAAAAACTCATACGCCCGCTCGTAGTCCTGTTTCATATAATAGCTTTTGCCAAGCTGGTAAAGTATATATACGTCCTGCGGTTTCCTGCCGTACTCTTTAAGCAGGAGTGCGATATTGCGCTTTGCCTTGGCCGATACTTCTTCCTGTGTACCTGCGTATCCGCTATGTTCAAATTTTATCGGTGCATCAAAATATTCCGGTTCGGTTCCATCGAAATTTCTCAACTGCTCATGAACCGATCCTTCATATCCTGCTTTACGGCGATTATATATACGGCCAAGGCGCCATTCATCCCTGACCTGTTCGCCATCTCTTTCATAGAGATTGATAATCAGGCTCCGTCCTATGGCATTGGGATTATTGCTTATGGCCGTACACAACTTACCGTAATCAATGTCTGTCAGTGTTTCATCGCTGTCAACGGCGATAACAAAGTCGTTGGATGCCTTGGAAGCGGCATAATTCCTTGCCGATGCAAAATCATCATTCCACTTATATCTGTATACCTTTGAAGTGTATCTGCGTGCCATTTCCGGTGTCCCATCATCTGAGCCGGTATCAACAACTACAATTTCAAACGGATAATCCTTTAATGCACGCAGGCATTTTTCCAGCTTATTAATTTCATTCTTAGTAATAATGCATACCGAAATCATAACTGTCCGTTTATCTCCAATATTTTCTCGGCAGCATCACGGACCGCACCAAAGCCACCGCTTCTCGGCGTTATGTAACCAGCATGTTTTTTAACGGATTCTTCCGCATTAGGAACGCTGATTGCATATCCTACGCTGTCCATAACTTCGATATCGTTAATATCGTCTCCGACATACGCCGTCTGTGACAATTCGATTCCCAGCCTGTTGCAGATTTCCTTGACGCACTCAAGCTTATTTTTGATTCCGAGGTGAACCTCCTCCATTGAGAGCTTAGCGGCACGGCCGGCAACTATCTGCGTATTTTCTCCTGTAACAATTCCGGTAATGATTCCTGCCTTATGCAGAAGTGAAATACCCATACCGTCTTTGGCATTGAATTTCTTCAACATATCTCCGTCAGGTGAATAATACATTCCACCGTCCGTCAGACAGCCGTCGCTGTCTGTAAGAAAAAGTCTGATACGTTCTGTTTTGCGAGCAACAGAAGCCTTACGCTGCATCAGTTGTCCTATTATCGCAAAATCAGATGGTTCATCTATTTCAAAAAATGTATCTTCATTCATAGAATAGGCTCTGATTCTGCCTGAAAGTCTGTTATGGCTCTGCTCAAATCCGGCTCTTGATGTAATATAGAACGCACCGTTCTCCGTGAGATATCCGTCAAACTCCTGTCTTCTCGGCCTGTGCATATAATCGTAATTAATTGGCGACGCGTAACCGCTGCCATCCACGCTCCAGTTAAATCTCTTCTGCGGCACCGCAGACAACACACTGTCCGTATCGGGCTGCATAAAAAGTTCAAAACCACCGTCCAGGTCATCGGACGTAAGAAGCGGGGATGTTGCCTGCACCAGCACGATATTGTCAAACTCATACCTTGAGGCAAAATCCTCCATAGCCATCTCCGTTGAGGCTGTATCCGTAGCTGTTGCCGGATCTCTGTCAATAACCTCTACCTTGTCCAGATTAAAGGCTTCCACAGTCCGTCTTATCTCTTCGCTGTCCGTTGCAACATATACCTTATCTATGTATCTGCACCCTGACGCCGCAGCGGCCGTCCAGTATATAAGCGGTCTGCCGTTAATGATTTTGATGTTTTTGAGCGGAATGGATTTGCTCCCGCCTCTGACAGGTATAAATGCTACGTTCATCTTAATCTCCTAGTGTTTTCTGTATTTGAGTTTGTCCCTCTGTACCTGTTCGATAGGAAGCACTTCCTGGGACTTATATGTAAGAGCCTTATTGACCGCAACAAGATCTCTCTTAAGCTTACGGATTCCTTCCGGCTCAAGTGATGCCGCATGATCCGTGCCTTTCCATGTTCTGTCAAGAGTGTAATGTCTCTCTATGGTAGTTGCTCCGAGTGTGTATGCCGCAATGTCCGCCGCAATACCAAGATGATGTCCGGAGAATCCAATCTCCTTAACTCTGTCACCATATGCCTCTCTTACCCTGTTGATTTCGAGAAGGCACATATCTTCAAACGGAACCGGGTATCCCGATGTGCATACATACAGGACAACATCCTTCGCTCTTCCGTTATCTTCAAAAAGTTTGATAAGTTTCTCTTCCTCCTCATGTGTAGTCATTCCGAGTGACACATGTATTTCTCCGTGATAATTATCGCAGAGCCACTGAAGCATTTCATAATGGTTATTGCATGCGGAAGGTATTTTGATAAGTTCAGGCTTAAGTGCCGTTATCTCCTTTGCCGAAGTCATATCCCATACCGATGTACTGTATATTATTCCCATCTTCTCACAGTATTCTTTTAATTCTCCGTGCTGCGCTGCCGTAAATTCAAGAAATTCGCGGTGTTCTCCATATGTCTTTCCATATGAATTGGCCGGATTCGGATGAGGCGCATTATATTGCTCCGGAGTCAGAAGCTCCTTATTACATCTTTTCTGAAATTTGATAACATCAGCCTTGCAATAAATTGCGGCTGTCCTTATTAATTCTTTGGCGATTTCAATATCCCCTTTATGATTGCATCCTGCCTCTGCTATAAGGCGTGGTTTCTTATATACTATTTCCATGGTGGGCTCCTTCCCTAAAAAATATTTACTCTATATATCGGAACATTTTTATGATATTATTAGATTAAAGTAAATGTTTTGGAGCTTATTATGAATATTATGTTTTACCGCTACGGAAGCATCTGTGAGCCGGATATGATTTCCGCATTCAGAGAATACGGAATACAGGTCTATGAATCAGATGCTGAGATCACTAATAAGAATATCCTGCCTGCTCAGAGAGCCGACACTCTCAGTAAGGCCTTATTTGAGCGCAATTATTCGTTCGTTTTCAGCATTAATTTTTTTCCTGACATATCCGAGGTGTGCAATATTTTTCATATTCCGTACATGTGCCTTATCGTGGACAGCCCGGTGCTTGAGCTGTATTCAAATTCACTCGCTAACCCGTGCAACCGTGTTTTCCTTTTTGATAAGGAGTTATACCGCGAATTTCACCCGGTCAATCCCGACTGCATTTTCCACATTCCGCTTGCGACCAATGTCGCAGCATGGGACAAGGTCATTAACTCCGCCAAAGGCAATGAATTCCGTTCGGACATAGCTTTTGTCGGTTCGCTTTATTCCGAGAAGTGTCCTTTTGACAACATTCACATTTCATCGCTGTACAACAAGGGGTTTATCGATGGATTAATAGAGGCACAGTTAAAAATATACGGATATTTCTTTGTCGAGGAAATACTTAATGACTCCATTGTGGAAGATATCATGAATGATTATCCAGGTTTTTACCGTTTTATGCCGAACTCCCGTGAAAATTACAAAGCTGTGCTGGCACAGCTCTATATAGGCACCAAAATCACCTGTGAGGAACGCATACGCCTGTTCACAAGATTAAGTGATCGCTTTGATGTGGATATATATACCGCGAGCGACACTTCATCGATGCCGCATATACATAACCGGGGACTTGCTAAAACTCTTACCGAAATGCCTCTGATTTTTAATCAGGCGGCCATAAACATAAACCCGACTGCCAAGTCCATCCGCAGCGGCCTGCCGTTAAGGATATTTGACATTCTCGGATGCGGCGGTTTTATGCTTACCAATTATCAGCCGGAGCTCCCCGAATATTTTACTATAGGCGAACATTTGGACATATATGAATCGCTTGATGACCTCGAGTACAAAGCTGATTATTACCTTCGTCATCCAGACATCCGCAAGGAAATCGCGCACAACGGATATGAATATGTCCGGCAGAATCACACTTATACAATACGTGTCGGTCAGATGATACAAGCCGCATTTCAGAAAGCATAAATAAATATTTTTTATACGGAGGACAAACATGGATATAGAAAACAGGATTTTAACCATTGAAAAAGATGTTTTAACATTAACCCAGAACCAAAATTCATATTCGGATACGATAGTGTCTGCATTACAAACCACATTGAATCAAATTAGCACCTTAAAAGCGGAGGTTTATGAATTAAAACACAATCAGAATCTCATTATGAATAACGATTTTATGCACGTTTCTACATTTCAGTATGGAAACACAGGTGATAGAATACTATGCGACATGATAAAAAAAACAATTAATGCCGGGTATTCCAGACCCATTGAATGGACAGATATAAGTGTAGGTTATCCTTTCCGATTGAAAGAAGCCCGGTATGCCAATGCCGGAAAAGCACTTGTAGTCGGTGGTGGCGGCCTGTTTTTTGAGCGTACCGATGAACAATCCGGAAGTTGGCAATGGGATATTTCTGACGAAGCTATTGACCTACTTAAGGTTCCTATATTTATCTTTGCTGTTGGATACAATCAGTTCAGGGGACAAGGTGAGCTTTCTGCATCATTTAAAGAAAACATAAACCGTTTAGCGCCCCATTGCGGCTTTATAGGTTTACGAAATCACGGTTCGATTGATGCTATCAGCAAATATCTTCTTCCTGAATATCGTGATAAACTTGTATTGTCCTACAACCATAATTTCGCGCATATGCCCGGATTATGTTAACGAAAGTCCAGAAGAAGACTTTATTGCAGTCAATCTGGCTTTTGATAAAGCCGAATTTCGTTTTTCCAAGAATGGAAACAACATTTGTCAAGAGCGTATGCTTGATATATTAAAAGTGCTTAATGTACTTCAAGACAAAATCAAGATAAAATATTATTCACATTTCGGTGCGGACAACGAGATACTTCAATACCTAGATCAAGCCGGCATCAGATATGAATTGGTTGATTTATTTTCAGAAAAAGATATTGACAAAATATATCAGGCCTATGCCAGCCCAAGGCTTGTCATAGGCATGCGTGGTCACGCCCAAATGATCCCGTTTGGTTTAAATGTTCCTATATTAAGCATTATAAGCCACGATAAACTGCAATGGTTTCTCGATGATATAGAGCATCCTGAGTGGGGTGTCGATATACGTGACGATAATTTCGCCATTCAGCTTTATGAAAAAGTCTGTGCCATTCTTGACAACCATGATGCAATCCGGAACGAAATATCTCGTATTCAGGATAAACTGTCTGATGTGACAATGACCAATATTGAATATATGAAAAAAATCACAGAATAAATAAACTCAGCGAGGATATTATGAAAATACTTATAATTGAATGGGCCAGTTTTGGCAAAGAAGATATTGATGATGCTTTCATAAAATCAGGACACAATATTGTCAAATTCTCACACCCGGACTACGACTTAAGACACAGTGACGATTTTATATCCTCCTTTTCTGATTTCATGGAAAAAGAAAATGCCGACTTAGTATTTTCATCTAACTATTTCCCGCTCGTTTCAAGGGTTTGTCAGAAATTTAACAAACCGTATGTCGCATGGGTATATGACTGTCCACATTTATCGCTGTATTCAGCCACTGTTATCAACAAGTGCAATTATATTTTCACCTTTGACAAAGCCACTTCTGACGAACTAAACCGACATGGCATTACAACTGTGCATTACCTGCCCCTCGCTGCCGCTGTTTCGCGCCTTGACGGCATGGTACCGGATAACGCCATTCATGACAAGCTGGACTGTGATGTGTCTTTTGTCGGTTCCATGTATGACGAAATTCATAACCTTTATGACAGTCTTACCGGAATTTCGCCTTACACAAAAGGTTACCTCGACGCAATAATGCAGGCGCAGACTGCCATATCCGGTTATAATTTTATAGAAGAGTTGTTATCTGATAAGATATTATCCGACTTGAGGCAATCCAGACCATACACTCCGGATTCTGACGGTGCCGAAATGGACTCGTATATATATTCAAGATTTTTTATCGACCGTAAGATAACTGAGCTCGAACGCAAGAAACTTCTTCGCGCGGTATCGGATAATTTCAATACCAACCTGTACACTCATAACCCGACACCGTATCTTCCGAATATCCACAATTTCGGAGCTATTGATCCATACAACGTTATGCCTTATGTTTTCAAATGCAGCCGCATCAATCTTAATATCACTTTGCGAAGCATATATACTGGTATTCCGCTTAGGGCTATTGACATTATGGGAAGCGGTGGTTTTCTTATGAGCAATTACCAGCCTGATATGGATGAATATTTTGAAAACGGCACAGATTATATTATGTACGACGGTAATGATGACCTAATTAATAAATGCCGCTATTATCTTGAACATGAGGATGAACGCACGGAAATCGCTGCAAGCGGACATGAAAAAATAAAAGCGCATCACACTTACGAGATGCGCCTTAATGAGATTCTTAACATGATATTCAATTAATTTTATCAGTGCAAAGATGTGTCTCAGTCTTCATAATCTCCATACCGTTAATATATGATTTTAACAGCTTTATGCCTCCGTTGATGGCGGCCATGGTATCATCCGTTTCACTTTGGTACAGGTCCTCCTTAACATTATACCTGTCTTCAACAGCATACCTCTTTATCAGTGAAAAGAGTGGTTCTTTTTCCTCCAACTCATTTACTGCCCGAACTTTCTTCATAATTTCGCTTACTAAGGACGTATTCCCGACTCTGATTGCACCGGCAAGGTCATTGTATGCCTTAATCCCGCCATTGATCTCTGCTTCGAGTTCATCAATTGCAGTATTAATATCTGCAAGATATCCAAATATCTCTTTCTGCATATCATCATCAAATTGCTGCGGAATACTGTTTATAACTTCACGATAATCAATCGCATTCATGCTGCACTCACTCTGTATCACTTCGGAAAGCTTCATTACCTTGCTGCCATGTATAAGAGCGCCGCCCTCCGTTGCATCTATAACTTTTATTTCTTTATGCGCAGCTATGCTATTCTCAAACCACCGAAGATACGAGCGCATTCTTGTTTCCGTCTTTACCGTTCCACCGTCAATGCTCTCAACCTCACATACATACTCTGCCTGTGTAGCATCCTTAACATTCTTTTCCTCGTTATCATAAGCACCCTTCGTATGGCCTTTTCCGTCTGTAAAAGCAAGATCCTGCCCAACGAGAATGATAGTCTTAAAACCCAGTTCCATTGCCAGTGAAAATGCCGAATTGGCCACAGAACCGCCTCCGGCAATAGTTTTATATCCTTCTCCAAAATACAACTTACGATAATGGTTAGGAATATCCTCTTCACCGCTTCCGGCATAAAATCTGCTTCCTGAATGCATGTCAATTATTGCCGAAGGTATTTCCATCTCAAAAACTGCCGGAACGTCTTTAAATTGTTCATGCCCAAAAAACTCTATTTCTTTACGCGGGTCAACACATATCGTCAGGTCAGGCCTTACTCCCGCCCTGAGCACAGTCTTCAACGCAGTGTCGACCGCTATTATCATAGCTTTTCCTTCCGCTTTCTTTAAATCTTCCACATTTTTGTCCAGAGACGGTCCTGCAGAAACAATTATCGCAGTGCCACCGTTCTTATTAAGTTCATTAAACTTGTCAATAAGCTGATTAATGCTTCTCTGCTTTATGATATCACACATATTGCCCATCTTATTGGTAACCATCTGATGACATAATTGCATTTCCGTGATCATATCAAACTGAACTGTTTCAATCCTGTATGAAATCATTTTACACATATCTTCATATTCTTTTGTATATTTCTCATATCCTGGAAGTACTCCAGCCATAAGAAGTCTGCAATTATCATATGTAACAGTGGACACTATAACATCAAAAAAGCCATCCCCATTAATACCTTCAACGCATATTGCCATGCGTTTGTCTGACAGGCATTCTGTCAGATTATATGTATTAAGTACATTTATGAATGATGATATATCAGGCTCATATATATATACACTATTCGTATCATTTAGATTTCTAAGCAGGCATGTAATGAACTTTCCATCGGAAAAACCGATAAGATAATATGTTCTGTTTATAACCTGTTCCTTAAAATTATCAGCCCATGCCATCGCCATCTGATTGTCCGGATAAAGCATCTGACTGTTCCCGTCATTATTCAACGCATATTCAGTCAATGCATCCGAAACATCAAGAAAGGTTTCCTGATTATCATATCTGTTTCTGATTGCATTCATATTATCATAAAAAACTTTGTTTAATTCCATATAGTAACTCCATAAATATACTTATAAACAAAGATAAGCCGGCAAAATGCCGGCTTATCCATGATAGTTGCTTTTAAATTACTGAAGTAATGAAAGAACACCCTGGTTAGCTGAATTAGCCTGAGCTAACATTGACTGACCAGCCTGAGCAAGAATCTGGTTCTTGCTGTAGTTAACCATCTCTGTAGCCATATCAGTATCTCTGATAAGTGACTCAGCTGAGCTTGTATTCTCAGATGTTGTGTCAAGGTTGTTGATTGTGTACTCAAGTCTGTTCTGGATAGCACCAAGATCAGATCTCTGAGCTGAAACCTTAGAAATAGCCTTCTGAATTGCGCACATTGCTGTACCAGCAGATGTAAATGAGCTTACCTTAAGAGCATTAACACCGAGTGTTGTAGCACTCATTGATGTAATGCTGATAGTAATCTTCTGTCCGCTAAGAGCACCAACCTGAAGATTCTTGTTCTTGAAATTTCCATCGAGAAGGTTCATTGTGTTGAACTGTGTTGTTGAAGAAATTCTTGTAAGCTCTGTAGAAAGCTGATCAATTTCCTTCTGGATAGCTGTTCTGTCCGATGTTGTGTTAGTATCGTTAGCAGCCTGTGTAGCGATCTCGTTCATACGCTGAAGAATTGAGTGTGCCTCGTTAAGAGCACCTTCAGCTGTCTGTACAAGAGATACACCGTTCTGAGCGTTGTCAGATGCCTTGTTAAGACCTCTGATCTGGCTTCTCATCTTCTCACTGATTGTAAGACCTGCAGCATCATCACCTGCACGGTTTACCTTGTAACCTGATGATAACTTCTCTGTTGACTTAGCCTGTGCACTTGTTGTAAGACCAAGCTGTCTGTTTGTGTTCATTGCTGTTAAATTGTGCTGAACTACCATAGTAAATTCCTCCTTGAATATACATCGCCTTCCCTGGCGATTGTGTTATGTTCCAGCATAGCGCCGGTGTTGTTAAGTAACTTTCTTACTTGTATTATATATCGGAGCTTGTTTTAAATACTTAACCCCGATTATAAACTTTTTTGAATTATTTTTTCTGGTCCATAAAATAAGGTTCCGCAGTGATATTATTCATGGTCTTGTAATAATTGGCCGCTGTATCACGGGACTTCCTAACCTGATGGACTTCTCTCTTAAGTTCGGTAAATCTCTTGCTGATAAGATTCCTGTTATTATTCTCCGCCACCTGGAGAGCTGCGTTCTTGTCGAGTATTTTCTTAATCCGGGACTGAACCGCCTGAATCTCATTCTTATACATTTCCCTGTTCTTATCAAGACCTGCCTTGATATTGTCGTAGAGAATCTGAAATCCGGTATCCAGTCTGGTAAGTTCACCTATCAGTTCTTCTTTCTCGTCAAGTGTTTTCTGGAATTCTTCATCATCAAACGTCTGTGCCGTTGCTATATTACGCTGTTCATCCGTCAATATCGCAAGTCTGTCAAGTATACCTATCTTCTTATCAAGGCTGTCCGAAAGAGCCTGAAGATAATTAGCCATATCTTCCATATCAATCCTCCGTATTCTACCTTGATGCAGACTGTGGTGCATTGGCGTTCTTCATGACTTCTTTCCATGTATCGCGCATGGTTCTTAAATGTTCAAGAACTTCTTCCAATATATCCTTGTCTTTCTTGATATTCGCCTCAACAAGTCTTCTTAAGATATACTCATACACTGTGTCAAACTCCTTGGCTACCGGATATTTGTGATCCAGTGATGCCCTGAGTTCTTCTATGATGCGCTGGGTCTTCATAAGATTATTATGCGCACCCATAACATCATCCTTCTCTATCGACATAATGGCTTTGTTGACAAACTTAATGGCTCCTTCATACAACATAAGTGTAAGCTCTGCCGGTGTTGCCGTCATAACCTTGCTTCTCAGATATGCATTATAGCCTTCTGCATTATTTACCATTATATTTCCTCCGTGTTATAACAATCCAGCCGTTTAATTTCCAAATAAGCTTGAAAGCTGTGATGTCTGCGACTGCAGTTTGGAAAGAGCACTCTCCATTTTAGCGAACTTCTTGTAATACGAATCCTCTATATCTTTAAGTTTCTCTTCCCATTCGCTTACTTTCTTCTTATAGTCACTGTACTGGCTTGACATTTCCTTGTCATTGTAGATAGTGAACGCGCTACTAAGTGGCGTAGCGGACATCTTGTCGCTTAACGCATCATACAGATTCTGCGAAAGTGTCTGGAAATATTCCATAACTGTATCAGGATCGTTGGCAATAGCTGCCATAAGTTTATCAGAATTGGTCGATGTCAGGCTGTCATCCGGGTCTCCATCAATATGGAATTTACCTTTGTCCTTCTGTTCTGTTGTAAAATAGCCTCCTGTAGCGATGCCAAAAGATGCTATATTATATTTAACTCCGTCTTTCTCAATGGAAGTTGAGTAAAATACATTCTTGAGTGCCGATGATATGCCTCCGAGCGTTCCGTCTTTACGAAGAAGAGCTTTCTTGATCTTATCTTCCCACTCTTCTATCTGCTTGTCAGTCATCGCTTCTTTCTCATCATTGGTAAGCGGTTCATATCCCTTCGCCGATTCAGCATAATACTGTTCGTCGATATTGCCGATCATCTCATTATAGCCCTTAAGAAGTTCCTTGATCTTATCGTAGATTCCCTGGGTATCTACGGATGTCGTTATGGTAACCGCGCTCTGTGTTGTATTCTTAGCATCAATTGTAAGGCCGTTGATTGAGAATGAGTTCGTGCTTCCTGTAAAAGTAGCTCCGTTAAGCTTAATCTCTGCATCCTGGGCAACAATTCGCGCAGAATCCGCTGAGTTGGTATATATTCCTTCATTCACTATCTTCTGCGCTGCCGCAATTTCGCCATTGACCTGTTTGGTTATACTATCCTTGATCTTGGCATTTGCCTCGTCCATGGAAACAGCAAGTTTGGAAGAATCTGCAAGAAGTGCATTGTTGTCATCAAGTTCCTTGGTATACTTGGTGATTTTATCATTAAGCTCATCCTTGGCCTTGTTGTATTCTTCTTCAGTCTTATAATCATCTTCCCATTTGTAATCGTCCGCTGTAATCTCCTTCAGCTTGGATTCGGCAGATTCTTTATTGGACTTGGCACTCTTGGCAAGTCCTTCTATATATTTAGTGTAGCTCTCGGTTGTGTACTTGGCTTTCTCATACCTGGATGAGATTACGTCATCAGCATTGGCGGAAGCCATCTTCTTATAATATGCAACCTCGGCACTTTCATCACCGTTAACATCCGCTGCCGAGTAAAGGCCTAATTTCTGCAATGCGGCAATTCCTGCCTCATCGCCTGCCGTAAGTGTAAATTCACCTTCGGCTCCGGATTTCGATGAACTTACAAAAAATCTCTGGCTTGTGGCGTCAAAGTTAACACTCACATCTGTACCTTTTAACTTGGATGCAAGTCCCGAAAGTGTAGTATCTCCGTCAAGTGTCACAAATGTATCATTAATCTTAAGGGTACCATCGGTAATGCCAAGCTCGCTTAACTTGGTATTGGCCGATACCTTGGCACCGTTTGTGTCTGTAACCTTACCGCCTGTCAGATAACCTGATGTGGCAAGTCTCGTAACCTCAAGCGACTGGGTGCTTGCCGTTGCTCCACTTGCTGCTTTGACAGTGGCTATTGTAGTATCTGATATTGATGCCGATCTTAAGTTATATCCCGAAGAATATCTCATTTTGGAAAGAGTACTTGTGTAAAAGCTGTATACCTTGGTATTGGTATTTTTCCATGCACTCATCTTCCATTCATGTTTGGTCTTAGCCTTTACGTATTTATCTTTCTTGGTCGAATATGCGGACACAAGTTCTTTAACCATAGCATCGGTATCAAGTCCTGAATTAAGTCCTGTAAGTCTTATCGCCATAATATCTCTCCTATCTATCCTCTTTCATCAAGGAACATTCCTGCAAGTTCCCAGACCTTCGCTATCATATCAAGAGTCTCCTCAGCCGGGAACTCCTTGATTACCTTATCCGAGTCCTTGTCAACTATTTTGATGGTTACACGGTTCGTCTTCTCATGATAGCCATATTCAGCTATTGTATTAGGGTTAATCTTCTTATTAATGTCTGAAATAGCCTGCTTAATCGTCTTATCGGAAGGTGTATTGCCTACTGCCTTTTCCTCCGAGTAACGGTCGTCCTGATTAACTGTGCTCTGTTCTGTAGATGCTGCCATTTCACTTGTGGTAGTAAAATCCGGCTTCGAAATCGGAGCACTGACATCCATTGTCCTATACGATTTCGAGCTGTCATTGGAAATTGAATCAATTGTCATTATAACACCTCCATGTGCCTTTAACAAAACTCTATGTTTCTTTTACTTATTTCGGCTGTGCGCCAAAAATAGTTAATATTATTTAAGCAAATTTTTCAATGCTTCCATACCGGATGCCTTGCTTGCTGCTTCATTCGATTCCTGTATCTGAAGATACACTTCCTTGCGGTATACGGGTACGCTCTTAGGCGCCGTAATACCTATTTTAACCTGATCGCCCTTAATCTCAAGGATGGTAATTTCAGTATCATTATTGATTACAATGGATTCATTCTTTTTTCTTGATAATGCTAGCATTTACCTTCCTCCTTCTTAAGACTCTGGACATAATCGTAGACATTATATCTTACCTGATATTCTTCGTTGTTCACTATTATCTGGCAGCCCTTTCTAGTATCAGTATTGATAACAAGTGGTGCTTTTAAGTTAGCTGTCATCTTGGTAAGGTCTGAAGGAACCGTAAGTACCACAAGCACAAATACATCCTCCGGCTTATCTATTCCACCGATTGACTCAAGCAACTCATCTTCGACTACCGGATTATATCCGCTGCATATATGTGTCGGGTCGGCAACAGGGAATGCAAGTTCCGGCTCTTCCATTGACTGAAGCCACATTATGCTCTTTGAAGATTCCTTCTCCGCATCAAAAATAAGTGCATATTTATGATGTTCTTCAAATCCTATTATGCCGTTTTTAAAATCGATGACCTTATCGTCTTCAACATCTATTTCTCCAAACAATCTGGAATTAATCTGCATGTCTACCTTCTCCTTTTATTTAGATATAATCAAGCAATGACTGTTTTACGCACGAGGCTGCCGCATTAAGTGCAGCCTGATAAAGTGTCTTGGCCGATGTATAATTTACTACTATCTCTTCCAGATCTGCATCCTCATTCTGTGACTTAAGATCCTTAAATGTCGTCTGCTGCTCGGTAAGCCTGCTCTTGGCAAGGGTGAGTCTCGCATCTCTTGCACCAAGATCCGCTATCTGTAAGTCAACCGACTGCTGATATGCTTTAACTCTCGGCATTTCCTTGGAAAAAAGCTTCTTCATGCTGTCCTTGGCATAGTCAAGTTCTTTATTCGATGCATCTATCATTGTCTGTATTTTGTCTTTCTCTGCATCTGAATATACCGTGCTCTCTTTCATTGACTTAAGTTTAGCTATCTTGTCTTCTATGTCGGAAACCTGCTGCAATGCGTTACACATATCGTCAACATCTCTTGCAATGTCATGGCTCAATGTCTGGTTGCCGAGTGTATTGACTTGAAGATCCTGCGAATAATTAATGGTGTATGTAATATATTGTCCGCCATCCTTCTGATGATATTCCTTAATATCAGCCGGATCAGTTATGTCCTGACACTCATAATACATCTCAGGCCTTGCGTCTCCCTTGGCAAAGCCTTCCTTCTCATATGTAAACTCTATATCTTTGGCATCTTTGACTGTCTCATACATATTATCCGATACGAACAATTCGCCTGTATCATATACATAATAGAAATCATCAGTGGCTTTACCGTTTTCAAGAAGTTCCTGATACTCATTGTATGTTACTGCTGTAGGAGTATAATCTGTTCCATCCACACTTATCGCTCCGAAATTATCTTTGGAACAACCCGAGTATGCAAGTCTTAATCTGTATACTTTATCAGCTTCAGGCATATCTGCAGCCGGGATGTCTGTTATGTTGGTAACATCAACGGATTTCTTCATAATACTTACCTGATCCATATCTGAAGCATTTAACTTCTGCGGAATTCTGTACTTCAGTGATGCAGCCTCGGTCGCATCCGTAAATGTAAACGATGTATCCGTTCTGTATCCTGTAAAACAATATCTTCCGGCATAGTTGGCATTGGCCTCTGTATACACAGCTTCTTTATACTGGTTAAGAACCTGGATTATCGCGCTTCTGTTCTCAATTGTAAACTGGTCGGATGCGCCCTGCGTACATAACTCGTAAATATCTCCAAGTGCACTGTCCATATTGTCAAGGGCGCTCTCGGTTATTCCGATCCATGATTCAGCCTCAGGAATATTGTTGGTAAGATACATACTTATCTCTGACAGACTTGAACGGAGAGAAAGAGCTCTGATTGCAATAATCGGGTCGTCCGAAGGTCTTGTTATTTTCTTCTCGGTACCCATCTGATTCTCAGCACTGCTTAAGTTCGTCTTGGAACCATTAACATTACGCATTGTTGAATTTATCATCATTGTGTTGGTAATTCTCATTATCTCATCCTCCTGTCTTATACTCCGGTTTCCTGAATCAACTTGTCATATATTTCCTGCATTACCGAAACTACCTTGGATGCAAGGCTGTATGCTTCTTTAAATTTAACCATATCAACAGCTTCTTCGTCTTCATCGACGCCGCCGACCGAAAGTCTCTGGTTATTGATAGTATCTTTGATATTATTATAATTGGATGCAAATGTTTTCGCCCTTGCAGTATCTATATAAGCTACCGATACCATTGACTGAAGATATTCAAGGAAAGTACCGTTATTAATGGTGTCTTTCTCCTTTAAAGCATAAAGTGCATCAGCCATATCGCTGTTCGCTGCGCCCTGTGCATCATCAAATGAATACGGAAGAAGTGAAACATCTCTTATTATATCCGGATTAACCGTAACACTTGCAGCCGAAATATATTCTTCGCCGTATTTGGATGTAAAGAAATCTATCGGCGGTTCACCGTTTCTGTCACCTTTAGCGATAATCGCATTAAATTCCGACGTTATTGCCCTTACAAATTCATTAAGCTGTGACTGATAATATGGCACTCCTTTGTAATCCGAATTGCGGTACTGGTCAACGTAAACTGTCAGTTCTTTCGTATATCCCTGCGCCTTATACTGTTCATATTCGGTTTCGGTCAGATTCTGTACATCAACCACTTTGCCGTTGGCATCCTTTAAGAAATTACCGTCAGCATCCTTCAATCCGACTACCTCATAGCAGTCATTACAGCCATCACGTACATCTATTGCTGCTTTTAAGGAACCGCTTAAACTGCTCCTGTACATATTGAATTCCATTCCATTGTTCCACGAAAGCTCCACAAGACCGTTTATATCGCTTGCATTACGCTTGTCTCCCGTCTCCCTTGGAGTGCATACAATCTGGTTATAATCATATCCGTCAACAAGCGAGTATCCGTCAACGTATACGCAGAATTCAGTAACTCCGTTGCCAACCTCAGTCTCTTTAACCGTCGTATTAATGTATCCCGATAATTCGTCTATCAATAATGCTCTCGCATCACGAAGATCATTGGCTGCGCCCCCGTTAACCTCGATCGTATTGATCTGCTTGTTAAGAGATGCTATTTCCTGTGCAACCGTGTTAATCGCATTGGCTGTCGACTTAACCTCGTCATCAGCCTGTCTCTGGACGGAATTAAGATTGGTTGTCATAGTATTAAAAAATTCCGATATGCTCTGTGAGTAATTAACAAGCTGGTTTCTTGCCACAACGCTGTGCGGATCCTTGGTCAGGGCGTTTACCGCTTCAAAAAGATTCTTATATTCTGTAGTAAATCCGTCAAGATTAAACTCATCAAGGTAATCCTCTATGAGTGTCGTATAAGATTCAAGTGTTGAATAATTACCACAGACTGAATTATTATTCCAATATTTGGTATCATAATACGAACTTCTCAACTGCTTAATCTCGGTAACGCTTACGCCGGTTCCTACAGTACCGTAGTTAGTATAAACCCTGATTGCGGATGATGCTTCCTGAACAGTCTGCTGCTTAGTATATCCCTTTGTGTTGACATTGGAGATATTATGTGCCGCAGTGTTGATCGCAATACCGCTTGCTCCGAGGCCTGATGATGCAATTGTAAGTCCAAAAAAAGTATTAGCCATTATCTAGCTCCTGTTCTGTTAATCAATGTTTCTATCATATCGCTGACAACGTTAACATATCTTGATGCAGCGTTATACGCCTGCTGATATTTAATCATGCTTCCGAGTTCCTCGTCAGAAGAAACTCCCATTACTTCCTGCCGCTTGTCATCAAGCTGGCTGGCGAGTTTGCTTTCATTGTCCGCCATACTCTTATATATCTTACCTGTGGTGGCAACATCAAGCGTCATCGTCTCATAAAACTCCTCAAACGTCAGTCCGTGAAGTCCTCCGTTATAGTGAAGAGTCTTATCATTAAATATATTAACAAGATCCTTGGCGAGGTCATAATCATCTGCGCCATCTCTTGTCGTAAGTGCCATTTTGGAATAATCCTTCAATATATCGCTGTTGACCGTAATATTGTTAATAGAATATGCCGACCTGTTGCCAAAAGTATTGGTATCATTGCGGACGTACATTGCCTTGCCGTCGATTACCTGTTCGGTATATCTTTCGGTATAATTTCTTGTAAAAAGTTCAATACCGGTACTTCCGTCCTTCGCTAACGGAGCCTTATCGGTATCAAGTATTGTATACTGTGTACCGTCCGCTGCCGTATATGTAGTCTCCGGGCAGAAAATATCATTTATTTTCTCAACCATTCCGCTTATCAGCTTATCAAAATTAGCAAGTGTATTGACAATAATAGATGTGTCGCAGCACTCCTTATATCTGTTATATTCACTGAGTGCATCCTTGTAATCCTGGTCGTTAACGCCTCCTGCATAATCTGCCGGATCCGGTTCTACCATACTTGCCGCTGTCGGGCTTAATGTTCCTCTGGCAACCAGAAGGCCTTTAAGGCCACCGATATCTGTATTATCCTCAGTAGAAATTGTAGTATTGAGGTTATACACCGGCTGATCCGCCATACCTCTCCATACCGGTTTAGCGAAATTGGAGCCTTCTATCTTCTCGCATCCCATATAATTAACCGACAGATCGTCTACAAAATGCACACCTTCAACGGACACTTCCACAACTCCGTTGCTGTCTTCTTTATATGATATCCTGCAATATTTTGAAAGTTCATCGAGAAGATTGTCTCTCTTATCGCGCAGATCCATGGCCTGTTCAACATCATTGGCTTCTATACGCGATATTCTTTGATTCAGGTTCCTGATTGTATCGCCTATTTCATTAATCCTGTTAACTGTGCTGACTACCTCATCATCAATTGTCTTCTGATATTTGACAAGGCCGTTATATATCAACTGGGATTTATCGATAAATTCGACCGCGCTCTGTGCAAGTGCTGCTCTTGAAACAAGATTGCCCGGTGCCTCTGCCACCTTATTGATAGATTCCCGCAAATCCGAAATCGCACTCTGGAATGCAATTCCTTCAATTCCTTCAACGCTTCCCATCTTAACTTCTATTTCATATACAGAATCGTATAATTTATCATAAAATGTCTGTCTTCCGTTCTCTTTACGGTAAGCCATATCAAGAAAGATATCTCTTACATGGCTTATTGTTGACACAGCAACACCGAGACCACTCTGTCCCTTGTTAACCGCTGAAGTGGTTGAGACATAGTTATATATGGCATCCTTATTAACGACACCCTGTCTTACATATCCGGTTGTATTAACATTGGAAAGGTTATTGGCCGTTGTATTAAGCGAATTACTGCTGGTCCTTAATCCTGAAAGTCCAATATATAATCCAGTCATCATGCTGCCCATTACTGTGTATCTCCTTTATATAAAAAATTACTGCTTCGCATCAAATGAACCACTGGCTCCGAAACTCTCTCCCGTATATCCGGAATCCGAATAATTCGCGGTTGCCGGTGCCTGTCTCATACTCTGCATTATATTAATCTCAAAGTCTGCCATATCTATTGATTCCTGCAGAAGCTGTTTATTGCTTTCATTAACTCTGACCATGTTGCCAAGAGTTGTCTTTAACTTATCATGTATCCGCCGGAGTGCGGTGCTCTCTGTTTCCTGACCGGCGAGAAGCTCTGCCAGATGCTCAAGTGTGAGCGTATCCGGCTTCCTGTTGAGGACCATCGCGATATCGTTCGTCGTCTCCGTCCTCTTCTTCTCAAGTGCGGTTATTCTCTCGACAACCTGCTGTTCCCTGACAATCATCTCATTTAAGGCCGTTACATTACCTTCCACGATAATTCCCGTCTTCTCCATCGAGAGTTCCAAAAGCGTCTCATATTCAGTATTTTCTTTGTCGAGAACATCAATAAGTGTATCGATTAAACTTGCCACTTGTCATTTCTCCTAATAAACTGTCGTATTATATTTAGTTGCAAGCTTCTGTGCCAATTCATCAGCGCTCACATTGTATTCTCCTGATGCAATGCGCTCCTTCATTGAGGCAACCTTATCTTCCCTGATATCCGGTGCCGCTGCAACTGCCTGCTTGGCTATCTGGTAGTCTTTACCAAACTGTGAAATTTCAAGCTTATCACTGCCTTTTGATGCACGTACCTTGCCGGTATGCACCTCGCCCGTTGTTCTGTATATCTGGCTGATCTGGTTATAAGCATCAATTCTCATAGCTGTCTCTCCTTCCATGAACAGATATTTGTCTAATTTATTTATCGGAGAAACCCACAAAATACTTATAGCAAATCGCAAAAAAATCGGGTTCCGTTTTCCCGGAACCCGTTAAATTGCTATATATTATATATTTAGTTATCAAGAAATCTCATTCTTGCGCCATCACGTCTGTCATTTATCGGAGCTGCGCCCGGCTTGTCCTCTCTGTATGCACTGCCAAGTCCTTTCTGGATGGCATCCTTGCATTGCTGGCAGAAACGGCCTGACTTAATCGTGGCTCCGCATCTTTCACATTCAATTCCTATAGGTGAATCGTCCGAAAAAACAAGTCTCTCTTCTCTTATCCATCTCTCTATCTGCATAATTGACACGTCATTGTCCTTGGCAATCTCAGGTATCGTAGCTTTCGGATTATCTCTTATGTATTTCTTAACATCAGCGAACTTCTTTTCAAGTTTCTCCATACATGCCGGACAATAATAATATCCTCCGCCAATGTAATTAAATAGTCTTCCGCATCCTCTGCAATTCTTAACATCCATTATATTTCTGCCTCCTAAAATCCTCTTCCGATGCAAACCGTCAGAAAATATACATTAGAAACGCCACCGGCTTTCAAAACCCCGGCGCACTCATCAATCGTAGTTCCGGTAGTGTAAATATCATCCGTCAACAGGACTCTTCTATATTTTACACTATCTCCCATAATTTGAAAAGCATTATTTAAATTATGCACACGTTCTTTATCATCAAGTTCTTTCTGCGGTCTGGTGTTCTTCACACGCATGAGCAGTCTGTTGTCTACCGGTATTCCACTCAGGCGCGAAAGTTCATTTGCAAATATCTCAGCCTGATTATATCCCCTTCTGCGGTATCTGGCTTTATGAAGTGGGACCGGAACTATAACTTCAGGTTTCCACAACCTGAAATACCGTTCATAAGACTTCAGCGCACACTCTGCGTAAAAACCGGCATATTCACGCCTGTTATTATATTTAAACGCATACATTGATTTTTTCATGGCATCCGTGTACGAAAATACTGCCACGCCCCTGTCAAAAACATGATTTTTACGCATACAGTCAGAACAGTATTCCTGCGCATCGTCTTCCAGTTTTTTACCGCACTTAAGGCATGCCGGCTGTTTTATCAGAGTGATTTTGCCGGAACACCCGGGACATATCTTTGGTCTTTTTATCTGTCCCGGCGTAAAAAGAATATCATCGCACACCGGGCATCTTCTGGGATATATAACGTTATATAGTTTGGATAGTATTCCTTCCTTTATTATATCGCCGCCTCCTTAATCCTTATATCAAGCGAAGAAAACCTCTTCTGTTCATTTTCATTGGATATCATATTGTAAAATGTCTGTTCGCTTCCCACAATGCATATGCACTTGCGTGCTCTTGTCACCGCAGTATAAAGAATATTACGGTTCATAAGCATTCTCGGTCCGTCAAGCAGCGGCAGCACCACCGCCGGATACTCACTTCCCTGCGATTTGTGCACTGTAACGGCATATGCATGTTCCAGTTCATCGGTTTCTTTAAATGTATATGTAACATATCTTTCTTCATCAAAGCGCACCGTCATTTCAGACAAATACAGATTAATATTATCGACTATTCCCATATCGCCGTTGAATACCCCCATTCCGGTCTCAATCGGAATTCCGTTCCTTCCGCGCACCTCCCACGGGATTTTATAATTATTTTTAATCTGCATAACTTTATCGCCTTCGCGGAATATTATGCTTCCTATTTCTTTCTCAACCTTGGAGTTTGATGGCGGATTAAGATACTGCTGCAATACAGTATTCAGGCGTTCAACTCCAAGGCTTCCTTTTCTCGTCGGTGTAAGTACCTGCACATCATTCGGACTGCAGTCTGTGTAAGCCGGCAGTTTTACTTTCACAAGTGTAACAAGTGCATTGATGATCGCATTGGCATCCGTCCTCCTTATAAAAGGAAAGTCCCTGCTTGAAGGTCCTATTTCAAAAAGTTCACCTTCGTTGATCTTATGTGCATTGACCACAATATCTCCGGCTTCTTCCTGTCTGAAAATCTTGGCAAGCCTTACCGTGTTAAAACAGCCCGACGCAATTATATCTTTAAGTACATTACCGGGACCGACGGACGGAAGCTGGTTGGCATCTCCGACCAGTATGAGCCTCGTACCGTCCGCTATGGCTTTCAGAAGGCTGTTCATAAGAAAGATATCAACCATTGACATCTCGTCTATAATAACCACATCCGTTTCAAGCGGATTGGTTTCATTGCGTTCAAATGATGCGTTGCTTATTTCATCCGATAATATTCCGGAAAGTTCAAGCATTCTGTGAATTGTCTGTGCTTCATGTCCTGTTGCTTCCGTCATCCTCTTAGCCGCACGGCCGGTAGGTGCCGCAAGCATTATATCCATGCCTTTGCGTTCAAAATATCGTATTATAGTATTGATCGTTGTTGTTTTACCCGTTCCCGGTCCGCCGGTTATGACAACAATTCCGCTTCCGGCCGACGCCCTTACAGCCTCCCTCTGCATGCTCTCCAATGTTATATTCTCTTCTTTTTCAATGGAATGCAGGTCTTTATCAAAGGCCTTCTCATCCGGCATATCTTCAAATTTAAGTGCAAAAAGTCTGTGTGCTATCGCAAGTTCCGTGTGATACACCGAATACAGGTAAACCGCTTTGATTCCATCGGCATCACGGACCATCACTTTGCGGTCTATCATCAGATCCGTCAATATTTCCTCCGGTTTTGCAATAAATACTCCAAGAAGCCTTCCGGCTTCTTCTATGAGTGCATCCATCGGATAATATGTATGTCCGGCCGAAACTGCCGCCGACAAAGCATACAGTATGCCGCTCTTGATGCGGAATGGCGAATCAAGTTCCATTCCGGAATTTCTTGCTATTTCATCTGCTATTTTAAAACCCACGCCTTCCATGTCATCGGCTAACTTGTACGGGTTATTTTCTATGATCTCATAAACCTTTTCTCCGTATTCCTTGTATATCTTGACCGCAAGATTCATTCCTATTCCGAGTTTACCCAGAAAAAGCATGGCATTGCGCATTCCTTTTTTCTCCGCTACCTGGTCTGCTATTTCCATTGCCATCCTGTTGCTTATTCCTTTGACCTGTGAAAGTTCCTCCGGGTTCTCCTCAATAACACGGAAAGTATCCATTTTGAAATGGCGGACTATCCTTGCCGCAAGTGCCGGACCTACTCCTTTAATCGCGCCGGAACCGAGATACCGCTCAATGGAATCCATATCTTCCGGGCGGCTTTCCTCATAGCTTGTAACCTTGAACTGGAGGCCGTATGTCTGATGCACCGTAAAATCACCGTTAAAAGCAACATACTCACCCGCATTAATAAGGTGCAGTGTTCCGACGCAGACCATCTCTTCATCTATATCATCCGCATAATCCGGACATTCTGCCTGAAGGCGCTTTATTTCATCAGATGTAAGCGAGACATCAAGTATAGTATGTCCGTTATCGCTGTTAGTATATATTATTTTCTCGACGTAACCTTTAATCTGCATATTCGTCTCCCTTGTTCAAACAATCGAGTAGGAGGGAAATTTAAATAAATTTCCCGACCTCTCACACCACCGTGCG